>ERZ1023830.66-NODE-66-length-39666-cov-54.835500_pt1 | contig 39666 bp, 30 predicted proteins | sample MGYA00380381_ERZ1023830 | MGnify/ENA primary metagenome ERZ1023830 (study PRJEB33179, sample SAMN07449067) | human gut metagenome | biome: Human-gut; feature: Human associated habitat; material: Faeces | host: Homo sapiens | place: India:Kasaragod | collected... | reverse complement strand
TAATTTATTTTTGCAAAGCAGCAGAAAAGCTAAAAGTTTTAGCGGACACCAATAGATAGAAATCAGAAAAAGGTGGGGAGAAAACGGCAAAAAATCGAGGTTTCGTTGTCAAAGTACCTTTCTGATGCTATCAAAGTGCCTTTCTGACCTGGTCAAAGTGCCTTTCTGACCATGTCAGAAAGGCGTGATGACAGCATCAGAAAGGCTTTCTGAGGAGCATATCTAAGTGTTTTGTCATCTCCCAAAGGTTTGTATTTGCGAGTTAGAAAATGATTTTGCGCATAACTGGTTGTTAGTCTGACAGTTAGAAAAAACGCCCTAAAAATCGCAAAATTGCGTGCAAATGGGGTGTTGGTTCAGAAAATCGTCCGTACGTGTGCTGTTTTTTGTCAGTTTTGTGGACAAAAGAAGAGTAGGTGATGACCACTGGCCTCACCCCCGAAACCGCTTTACGGGAATCCTTTATCTTGCAGGGCGGTCACGAGGGAATTATCCATACAAGCCATTCGGGGATTAGGGCGGCCACGGAGGGACCGCCCATACGTTGTTACCTAATTGAGCATGTTATATCTATAGAACTACATCGCCACCTGTTTTAGATCCTTATCCATGGAACTGGTGCCACAGTAGATCGTATAGTGGTGCTCGGGATTCCAGCGCATGGTATTCGTGGAGGCATCCCAAAGCTCGAAGGTACGCTCGTCGAGTGGGATGACGACCGTCTTCTTCTCGCCGGCTTTCAGGCTGACACGCTGGAAGGCACGCAGACTCTTGACGGGGCCGTCGGTGTCGTCGTTGTCACGGACGTAGACCTGCACCGTCTCGTCGCCGCTGCGCTGGCCCGTGTTCTCGATGTCTACGATGAGCTTGCCGCCGATCTTACCCGATTTCTCCAGTCGTGGCTGTCCGAGGCGGAACTGCGTGTAGCTCAATCCGTAGCCGAAGGGATAGAGCGCGTCGCCTTTGAAATAGCGATAGGTGCGGTTCTTCATGTCGTAGCTCTCGAAAGGCGGCAGCTGAGAAGTGCTGCGATAGAAAGTCACGGGGAGCTTGCCCGAAGGATTCACCTGGCCGAAGAGCACGTCAGCCACGGCTGTACCGCCCTCCTGACCCGGGTACCATGCCTGGAGAATCGCTTGACAGCGGTCGGCTTCGGGAGCCAGTGCGATAGCAGCGCCCGAGCAGTTGACCATGATCACCTGCTTGCCGGCGTCGTGCAGGGCAGCGATGAGACCACGCTGCACTTTCGGCAACTCGATATTCGTGCGGTCACCTCCCGAGAAGCCCTCGATGTGCACAGGCATCTCCTCGCCTTCGAGGGCAGGAGAGATGCCGCCCACGAAGATCACCTTATCGATGCCTTTGAGCTGGTTGATGGTAGCGGTGTAGTCCACCGGTTTCTCGATGCCGAAGTTGATCTTCAGGTCAGCATTCCACGTCTTCACGTAGTTGAAGTCCACCCGAATGTCATAGCTCTTTCCGGCCTCTACCTTCAGTACGGTATGCGTCGGCAGTGTACGCCACGTATGAGCCTGCTGCTTGCACTCACCGTTGACATATACGGCAAAGTCGCCGCAGCCCTCGACGTCGAGCGCCACCTCTCCACTCTGCTTGGGATAGAACGTGGTGGAGTAGTGGGCCGAGAAATCCTCGATCTTCACGCCCGGCGCGAAGTTATGCATGCCGGCTGTGGTCACCGCGATGGGCATTGTATAATATTGAGTTGTGACAGGCTTACCCTCGCGCTCGGTGTTGTTCCAGAACTCACCTTTGAGTCCTGTCGTCTTTCCGGCACGGCACTGAGTGAACAGCGGGTCGATGACCTTGTCGGCCGTGAGATCACAGCCTTTGAGGTAAACCAGATTTTTATAGTGGCTGCGCAGTCCGTCGAGGATGTCGATAGTGTGTGTCGGCGTGCCATTGTAGTTGCCCCACATCATCGGACGGTTGTCGGCGTTGGGTCCGACGACGGCGATGCGCTCATGACTCCTCGGATTGAGGGGCAGGATGTTGCCGTTGTTCTTCAGCAGCACGAGCGACTGGCGCGCCATGTCGAGTGAGAGCTGAGCGTGCTCCTTGCTTGCTACCACCGAGAAGGGGATGCGGCTCCACGACACCAGCTTTTGATCGTCCATCTCGCCGAGGTCGAAACGTCCTTCGAGCAGACGGATCACATGCTTGTCAACCTCCTTTTCGCTGATCAGACCGCGGCGTACGGCATCGGGCAGACTCTTGTAGGAATAGTTGAAACCGCACTCCACGTCGGTACCGGCGAGCGTGGCCCGTGCCGAGGCATGGGTGGCGTCGCTCGACACCTTATGGCTTGTCCAGATGTCGCTGACGGCACCGCAGTCGCTCACCACGAGATGTTTGAATCCCCACTCGTCGCGCAGGATCTGTTGTAGCAGACGGGTGTTGGAGCAGCAGGGCTCGTCGTCGAGACGCTGATAAGCGCACATCACCTCGCGCACGTCGGCATCCTGGACGAGCGACTTAAACGCTGGCAGATAAGTCTCCCACAAATCGCGTGGCGAGACGTCGTTGATGTTGGCCGTGTGGCGTGTGCTCTCAGGTCCGCTGTGCACGGCATAGTGCTTGGCGCAGGCCCAGAGCTTGCGATAGCGCGCAGAGTCGGGGCCTTGCAGACCGCGCACGACAGCGCTGCCCATTACACTTGTCAGCCACGGATCCTCGCCGTAGGTCTCCTGACCACGGCCCCACCGTGGGTCGCGGAAGATGTTGACATTCGGTGTCCAAACCGAGAGACTGTGGAACTTCTCCACGTCGCCACCCAGGGCAAGCCGGTGATGGTATTGAGCACGCATCTCGTCGCTGGTGGCTGAGAAAACGCGGTAGAGCAGGTCAGGATTGAACGATGAGGCCATGGCGACCGGTTCGGGATAGACCGTCACGCCACCAAGGTTGGCCACGCCGTGGAGCGCTTCACTCCACCAATAAAACTTCTTGATGCCTAACCGCGGGATGGCGGGACTCTCGTCGAGCATCAGTGCGGCTTTCTCCTCAAGGGTCAGACGGCCACAGAGATCCATGGCACGCTGATGGGCAGAGAGGGTGGGGTCTTGATAAGGGAGTTTTTGTGCGCTCACGCCTGTCGCGCAGAGGCAGAGAACTCCCAACAGGATGTGTTTTAGAGTCATGTTTTTAGTTGTTATGGTTATCTTTTCTGATTGTTTTTGCAAAGATAATGTTTTTATTTCAAACGTTGTCTCATCCTATGTAACCAATACTTTGCACAGTGTTGCATCCTTTGAAAAAGCTTGCAAAAACGTGTTCATTTTGCCTTTATTGTGTTCGATTTGGCCGACAGGACAAGAAATGAACATCTTTGTCTCCCTTTTGGACATTCGACATTCCTTGAATAGTTTTATCTTTGTAGCCTAAATCGACGACGGAGGTGCAGAGCATCTGTTGTCAGTCAAACGTTCACATCTGCAGATGATATGGATGCCATAGAGATCAAGGCAGTTACAACCAAAAGAGATATCAGCGTTTTTGCCAGCTTTGCCGATCGGCTTTACGCAGGCAATCCTTTTTTTGTACCTGACTGGGAAGCAGATCTCAGAGATCTGTTTTCAGAGGAAAAGAATCCCAGTCTGTCCTTTTGTGACATACAGGCTTTCCTGGCTGTGAGAGCAGGAGAGGTTGTGGGTCGTGTGCTGGCTTTTGTCAACCGTCGCAGCAATGACCGCTGGCAGACACGCACCGTGCGCTTTTCCTATCTCGACTTCATTGAGGACCGGTTGGTCTGCCAGCTTTTGCTGCAGGCTGTGGAAGACTTCGGCCGTAACCATGGCATGGATACCGTGCAGGGTCCCTTGGGCTTTACCGACTTCGACAAGGAGGGAATGCTCGTTGAAGATTTCGACCGCTTGTCTTCGCCCGTGACCTACTACAATGCTGCCTATTACCCCATGATGCTGGAAAAGCTCGGTTATGAGAAGGTCGCCGACTGGGTGCAGCTGCGTCTGACACTGCCTGCTGAGGCACCGGCGAAGTACACGCGCGTGGCTGCCTACATGGCCACGCTCATGGTGTTGTTTGCCGCTTTTGGCCTGATGGCCTCCCGGCTGTCGTTTGAGGAGAGTCTCGACTCGATCATGCCGGCCTCGCACAATGCCGATGGCAGCACGAAACTTGCCTTTGCCGACCTGCACATCAAGGACAAGACCTTTGTGCTCTTCACCTCGCGACAGCATCGGCTCAGCACGGAACAGCTCGCTGAGGCTTGCGACAGCTTCATGGCAGCGTGGCAGCGTACCGACAGCAGGCAGGGCAGCGCACACCGCACCATCGGCGATGTGTTTTCCACCGTTTCCGAAGATCAACTGCCCGATGCCATCGACTATCTCCAACAGCATCTGCCTGCCTATGTCGACACCTCGCTCTACGCCGGTGTCGACACGCTGCTCACGTCCGCAAGGATGAGTCGGCAAATGGCGCGGAACCGTAAGGATCTCGAAAGCGAGATCGGCGACCTCTATCCCGAACTCATCGAGACCGACCCCATCGGACTGCGCACGCTGCTGGCCCGACAGATGAAACCGCTCATGGGTGGCGGCGGGGGCTATAAGATCAAGGACGGTCACTTCTTCACCGCCGATTCGTCGGTGTGTGTGGCCTTTGTCACTCCGCGCTACTCCGGTACCAACACGGGATCGGGAGCACGGATGTTTGACCTGCTCAACGCACAGATCTCCCACTTCCAGCAGAGCCATCCCGACGTGCGCATCCTCTACCACGGCACACCGGCAAGCGGCTATTACAACTCCCGTACGGTGAAGAATGACCTCGCTGTCACGCTCTCCGTGTCGCTCGTCGTCGTGGCCCTGATCATCATGGTCAGCTATCGCCGTTGGGACACGATACCGCTGCTCATCATGCCCGTAGCCTTCGGCCTGCTGGTAGGCATGGCGATGATGTATCTTGTCAAAGGAAGCCTCTCCGTCATGTCGCTCGGCATGGGTGGCGTGGTGCTGGGCGTGGCGATGAGCTATGTCGTGCATCTGCTCACCCATGCCAAGTTTGTGGACAGCGTCGAACAACTGCTCCGCGAGCAAGTCAAGCCGATCAGCATGGGCTGCGTGACGACGATCTTCACACTGCTCGGGCTGCTCTTTGTCAAGACCGACCTCCTGCGCGACTTCGGTCTCTTTGCCACCTTTGCCATCCTGGCCACTGTGGTCTTCACGCTGTTGCTGCTTCCGCCGATGGTCACCGTGGGCGGTAGTTACGACCGCCGCGTCTTTGGCGCTCTGGCCCGCCTGTGTGATTGGCCCGACCGTCACCGTCGGCCGTTGCTAGTGGCCTGTTGGGTGGTGATCGGCTGTTCGGCTGTTGCGTGGCTGATGAAGGGCGTACCCTTTGATGCCGACATCCATCATCTCAACTATCACACAGCGGAGGTTGACAGCTCCGAGCAACTGCTGAAAGGAAAGACAGCCAGCACGCTGAAACAGAAATACTTTGCTTCGACGGGTAAGACGATGGAGGAAGCCATCGCCAACTTCAAGCCGCTCGCCCGACAGCTCGACTCGCTGCAGCGTGCGGGACTGGTCTGTCACTACAGCCATACCCAGCTGATCCTCGTCGGACAGCAAGAGCAGCGTGCGCGTATCGCCGCCTGGCACCGCTACTGGACACCGGAGCGGCTCAGCTGCGTGCGTCAGCTCATCGCCTCGACGGCGCCCACGGCCGGTCTTGAGGCCGATGCCTTCGAGCCCTTCTTCGACGCGGCTACCGCCAACTACCGTCCCAGCGCCCTCTACCGCGACAGTCTCCTGCCGCCGGGATACCTCTCTACACTCATGGAGCGCAGTGGCAACGGACAGTATCTCTGCTTCACGCGGGTGAGCTACGCCGACGAGCATGTGAGCGGACACTGCGACGACTACCAGCGTATCTGCGAGGCCGTCGCCTCGAAGCCCCATCAGCTCATCCTCGACACCTATTATTATATGCGTGACTCGCTGCGACAACTCAACAGCGACTTCAATGTGCTACAGTGGTCGTCGATGGCCTTGGTGCTTCTGCTCCTGTTGGTCAGCTACCGGGGACGGTGGAAGGTGACGCTCGCCGCCTTTCTGCCCATCGTGCTGAGCTGGGTCATCGTGCTCGGGGTGATGGTCGTTTGTGGCAAGAACTTCAATTTAGTCAACATCGTCATCTCCACGTTCATCTTCGGAATGGGCATCGACTACAACATCTTCGTGATGAGCGGACTGCAAGACGGCAGTGATCCGCGACTGCTGAGTGAGCATAAGGTGGCCATCGCCTTCAGTGTGGCGATACTCGTGATCACCATCGGCAGCATGACGCTGGCCCGCCATCCCGCCATCAGCTCGGTGGGCTCCCCCACACTCGTGGGCCTGCTCGCCGCCGTGGTCATGGCGTTTGTCGTGGAGCCATGGCTCTTTGGGCTGCTGAAAAACAAGACAGCAACGCATGAAGCATAGAATCATCATCATCGGCAGCGGTTTGGGTGGACTGGCATGCGGACGACTCCTGAGCAAAGCCGGTCACGATGTCGTGGTACTCGAACAGGGCCGGCAGCCCGGCGGGTGCCTGCAGAGTTATCGGCGTGGCGGCTTCTCCTTCGACACCGGCATGCACTATGTCGGTTCACTGCTCCCCGGAGAGTCGCTGCACACAGCCTTTCAGATGCTCGGACTCGATGATCTGCCTTGGCAGCAACTCGATTCCGACGGCTTTGACCGCATCTGCCTCGACGGTGAGGAATACCCGTTGGTCAATGGCTTTGACCGCTTCGCCGAACAACTGGGCGATCGCTTTCCTCAAGACAGAGTGGCGCTGAGACAGCTCGCCGAGGACTTGCGGAAGACCGAGACAGGACTCGTTGAGCGCGTCATGGACTGTAGCATCGTCGGCGACGAAACCATTGGACAGATGAGTGTTAACGCCTACGACACGTTGTCGGAACAGCTTCACGACCCTCTTCTGCTGCAAGTTCTGGGTGGCTCCGCGATGAAGATGGAGCTGCGCCGCGACTCGTTCTCGTGGTTTGCCTTCCTCCATTCCCTCAGCGGCTACGTGCCGAGTGCGTGGCGCCTGCGCGATGACAGCGGCGGCATCGTCCGTCGACTCATCGACGGCATACGGCGCAGTGGGGGAGAGGTGTCCTGCGGCAAGTGTGTCGAGCGGTTGACAGAGCGCGACGGCAGACTCGTGGAGGCTGTTTGCAGCGACGGGTCGACTTATGAGGGCGACATTTTCATCAGCGATATCCATCCTGCACAGACTTTCGCTTTGGTTCAGGACAGCCATGTGCTGCGCCCGATCTTCAAGCGAAGGCTGCAACGGCTCACCAACACCACCGGCATGTTCACCGTGTCGCTGGTGCTTAAGGACGGCGCAATTCCTTACCGCAACTACAACCAGTATGTCTATGCACCCGGTACGGACGTGTAGCGGCTCACCGAGAACAACGATCCCGTGCGGGGCGTGATGGTCAGCTATCGTGTGCCCGACAACTACATGGACATGCGTGGCGAACAGGTGAGTGTCCGTCAGGTCGATCTTCTCACACCGATGTCGTGGCAGGAGTGCGATCGTTGGGCTGACCTGCCTGTGGGACATCGTGGTGAGGACTATCTCGCCTGGAAGCGACAAAAGGCTGAGGAGACCGTGGCACTGGCACAGACTCAGGTGCCCGGATTACGAGATGCCATAGAGTATTGCCACACCAGTACGCCGCTGACATGGCACAACTACACGCTGGCACCGGATGGCTCCGCCTTCGGTATCCGCAAAGACAGCCGCAGTGCCCTGATGACGATGTTCTCGGTGATGACCCCGCTCGCCAATCTTTACCTCACGGGACAGAATGTGTTGCTCCATGGCATTGAGGGTGTGACAATGACGGCATTGGGAACGGTGGAAAAGATTAAAAAAGTAAAAGAGTAAAAAGGTAAAAGGGTAAAAAGAGTAAAAAGGGAAAGAAGTAAAAGATAAAACGATCATATCATGAAGACATTCAGAAGAATTGCGCTGGCACTGGTGCTCAGTTTCACCATGCTGGCCGTAAATGCTCAGAGCTATCAGAAGGTGAGTCCTGCCCAGCTGTGGCATCAGATCACCGGTGCTGGATGGTGGCTGCTGGTCATCATGGTGCTGTGGACGGGCATCTATCTGCTCAACACGCTGGCATGGAGAGCGATCATCCGGGGCAGCGGTCCTTGCCCGATCACACTGCCACGACTGTGGCAACTCGTCGTCACCGGCTATGCGCTGAACTCCGCGACCTCCATCGGACTGGTGAGCGGCGAGCCTTACCGCATCGTGCAGCTCTCGCGCTACATCGGTGCTGAGCGTGCCTCGTCGTCGGTGGTGCTCTTCGTGATGATGCACACCTTCAGCCATTTCTGGTTCTGGCTCACCGGCATCGTCCTCTACCTGCTGTTGGCTGGACTGGGCATGGTACCGCTCGGCAGCGGCATGGGCATCCTGCTGGGCATAGGAGCCTGCCTGAGTCTCGGTGGCATCTGGCTGTTTCTCGTCGGCTATCGCAAGGGACTGGTGCTCGCGCTGGTGCGTGCGCTGTCGCACATCCCGTTTCTCAGGAAGTCCATGGAAAGTATCATGGAACGATACGGACCGTCGCTGACGACTGTGGATCGGCAAATTGCGGCTCTGCACGGACAGCGCCAGAGCAACTTCTACCAGGGTCTGTTGCTGGAATATGGCGCCCGCATCGCGCAGTGCGCAGAGATCTTTCTCATCCTCTGCATTTTTGGGCATGGTTTTGACCAGGACGCCGCAGCGTTGGCCGGACTCTTTGTGCGTTCAGTGGTCATCCTCGCCTTCACCTCGCTCTTTGCCAATCTCTTGGGCTTCATCCCCTTGCAGCTCGGAGGCCGCGAAGGCGGTTTTGCCATCACCGTGGCAGGATTGGGCATGACAGCAGCGCTCGGACTGAGCGTGAGCATCATTTGCCGGCTGAGGGAAATCGTCTGGGACATCATCGGCGTGGCCTTGATGAAAATAAGTGGAAAATAAAGTTGTCTTCGACATGTCGAAGACATCGAGGGTTAGTTTGCTGATAATGACATAACCGTTGCAAGGGCAGCGAAAATAGATAATTGGGAAGACAATGGAAAAGAATACTCCTTCTAATCAGAATAAAACTTCCGGCGTGGCCGCCACCTTCAAGTCCAACGACACCGAAGAATGGCTCGACCGGGTGTGGACACGCCCCATCGGCTATTTGTGGGCTTGTTTCTTCCGTCGGCTGCACGTTCATCCCAACACGGTGACCGTGATGTCGATGATCATTGGAGCGGTTTCTTCGATCTTTTTTGCCTGCGGCTCGTGGTATTACGAGGGCAGCGAAGGACTCGTGATGAACATCATCGGCGTGCTGCTCTTGGCGTGGGCAAACTTCTACGACAGTGCTGACGGACAGCTGGCACGCATGACCGGACAGAAGACACGGCTGGGACGCATTCTCGACGGTGCGGCCAGTGAGGTGTGGTTTATACCGATCTATATAGCCCTCGTGATCCGTTTCTACCATCATCACACGATTGACTTCGGCTGGATGGGGCTCGCCGACACGACCACCAACGTCTGGGTGGCCAGTGGTGTGCTCTTCGTGCTCGTGTGTTTCTCGGGTTTTGTCTGTCACAGCCGGCAATGCGGTCTGACAGATTATTACCGCCAGATCCATCTCTTCTTCCTCAAAGGCGAAGAGGGAAGCGAACTCGACAACAGCATACAACAGCAGCAGATCTATGACAGCACCCCCTGGGAAGGCAACCGACTGTGGAAAGCTTTCCTGAAAACATATATCGGATACACACAAAAGCAGGAGTGCGCCACACCGCAGTTCCAGCATCTCATGGCCAGACTGACGAAGGTATACGGTACGCCTTCCAAGGCACCGCAGTCTTTCCGCGACCGCTTTCGCCAAGGATCACTGTCACTGATGAAGTGGACCAATATCCTGACGTTCAACACACGGGCTATCGTACTCTACACGGTGTGTCTGCTCGACGTGCCCGTACTGTATTTTGTTTTTGAAATTGTGGTGATGACCGCTTTGTGTCTCTACATGCGCGCCCGCCATGAAGCACTCTGCAAAAAACTATCGGCAACATTGTCATGAAGCGAATCCTCTCACTCCTTATTATATATATGGCATTATATATATGGCGGTTCTGACCATTGCCCGGGCTCAGTTCCATGGCCAGGTGGTGGATGCCGCCGACGGCTACGGCATACCATACGCCACGCTGACCTCTGCCGACGGTCATTACACGTCGGTGTGCGACGGTGAGGGCTTTTTCACGCTCAGCGATTCCATCAGTGGCGTTGTGAAGGTCACGGCAGTGGGATATGGCGAGCTGACGCTCAAAGTCAGTCAGCTGCAACCCGATATGAAGATAGAGCTAAAAGCCTCGGTGCAGCATCTCAAGGAGGTGACCATCAAGGCTCGCCGCCGACGCTATCGCCGCAAGGGCAATCCTGCCGTGGAACTCATGCGCCGTGTCATCGCGGCGAAGAAGCACACGGAACTCACGAATCACGACTATTACCAATATGTGAAGTATCAGAAGCTCACCTTCGCCGACAACCAGCCCGACTCCATGAAGCACGGACATCAGCAGTGGTGGAGAAACCAACTTGAGGTCTCGCCGTATAATGGTAAGACTGTGCTGCCCTTCATCGTCAACGAGACGCTCACGCAACATATCTATCGCAAGGATCCGCGCAAGGAACGCGACATCGTGCTCGCCGAGCGCAGCGACGGCATGAACAAACTGCTTGAGACCGGCGACATCTTCAACACGCTGTTGAAGGAAGTGTTCACCGATGTGAACATCTATGACGACTACATCCGGCTGGTGCAATATCCTTTCCCAAGTCCTATCGGCCGTACCGCCATCTCGTTCTACCATTTCCATATCGAGGACACGGTGCGCGTGGAGAACGACAGCTGCATCCATCTGCGCTTCTATCCGGCCAACCAGCAGGACTTCGGATTTACGGGCGATCTGTATGTGATGAAGGACTCGTCGCTGCAAGTGAGGGAGTGTACGCTGAACATACCGGTCCTCGGCGGACAGTTCCGCACTAATCTCACGCAGTTGCGGCTCTACAGGCAGTTGGGGCGCGATGGAGATGAACCTCAACGCCGGCGCGGAGTGGAACCGTGCGCCCTTCCCACTGCTCATCATGCCGCCCGTCAACGTGTCGTACTTCATGGAGCGCAACAACGAACTCTTCTCGATGATGCGCAATATGGAGTTTATCAATGACCGCTATGTCTTCTGGAACTTGTCGTGGGACATGAACGGGAAGCTGCTCAACCGCATCCCGCTCTTGAAGCATCTCAAGTGGCGTGAGTTCTTCGCCGTGAAGGGTATGTGGGGACATCTCACCGACAAGAACAACCCGGAGCTGCATCCCGAGAGCAATCTCCTCTACCGTTTGCCGGAGAACACCTACGTGATGAGCAATAAGCCCTACTGGGAGATGGTCGTCGGCGTGCACAATATCTTCAAGTTCTTCGCCGTGAACTATGTTCGCCGCCTGAGTTACCTTGACCATGCACATACGCACCGCAACGGCATACGCTTTTCATTCTTAGCTTCATTTTAATCTTGACAGATATTTGGCTTTGCGCCTTTGCGAGAAAAAATAGCAGCGAAGCGGCAAATAAATCATTTGTATAACTTTAAGCAACATTAAGTTTCATTGGTCACAAATGTTACCTTTACATGAAAAACAATTTGTTCGTTGAAAGAAAAACGGTGTAGGAGTTGCTTTATAAGAATAATTTACGTAACTTTGAAGCAGACTAAAAACAAGAACAAGATGAAATCAAAGTTACAGTTATTATGGGCTGTTCTCTTCTGGGGCAGCATGTGGGGCATCGTAGAGGCAACGATGGGGTGGCTGCTCCATGCTATGCAACTCCATCATGGCACTTCCACGGTTCTCTATGCCTTTGGCATCTGCTGCATGTTTGCCGCTGCTACCCGGTCGGGAAAAGGTGTGCAGGCCGTGCTGCTCACGTCTGTGGTCGCCGCCGCCATCAAGTTGGTGGACTTCGCATTGCCCGGTTCTACTGGCAATGTGCTGCATCCGGCTTTCTATATTCTCTTGGAGGGTGCCATGACAGCGGTTGTCAGTCAGCTCTTTTCTATTCAGCCACGCAAGACAAGCCGTCCGGCAGGGTTGCTCCTTGAGGCGCGTCTGGCTGTACCCGCATTCGTTGTGGCCGTCGCACTTACGCTGGTTGTCGGATAAAAAACAACGATGATAGGCGATACAGTATCAGCTTCTCATTTAGAACTGACAGGAGCCATCCTCGCCGGAGGCCACAGCAGTCGGTTTGGCAGCAACAAAGCGCTCTTTGCTCCCGACGGCGAGACGCTCATCAGTAAGGCTGCTGACCTGCTCCATCCGCTTGTCAGAGAGGTGCTGGTCAGCGCCAGCCATGCCAATACCGAGGCTTATGCCTTCCTTGGACTGGACATTGTGGAGGATCTGCATCCCGATTGCGGCCCTTTGGGAGGGCTGGAAGCGCTGCTCGACCGTTGTATTACGTCGTGGATGCTCATACTTACGTGTGACATGCCCTACGTCAACAGCGATTCACTCCGGACGATGATTCACCATGCTCAGCAGTCCGATGACAGCTTCAAGCAGGGATCGCTTCCGCGAGCTATCGCCTGGCAACGCAGCGACGGAAGCGTTTCTCCCTTTCCCATGCTGATCGAACGGAGTGCACTGCCCATGTTGCGGAGTCGCATGAACTCAGGCCGTCGTAGCATGAAAGGCATGCTCGGTGTATTGGACACCTATTATATAATAGCGCCCTCCGACCGCCTGCTTAGCAACATCAACCGTCCTGAAGACTGGAACGAGCCTGCCGTACGGTGAACATCAACATAAAAACCTAATTCAAGAATGATGGTACAATCTCAATTCAAACTTAAAGGAACTCCCACCTCCGCGCTTTGGGGAGCTACGCTTGGCTTCTTCTTTGGCGTGATGGCCATCTCGCTCTTTGGTCCTACGAGCACCACTCTTGGTGCTGCCATGGGCTTGGGTGCCACAGAACTCGGCCTGCTCGTCTCGGTGCCGTCGCTCACCGGCTCTCTGCTGCGCATACCCTTTGGCGCCATGGTCGACAGCAATGGCGGTCGCCGTGGCTTCCTCTTCCTGCTCGCTGCCGCCGTCATAGGCTTGGGCGCGCTGAGCCTGCTCTTCACCCTCTACCCCGTTGAGACGCCCGGAAGCATGAAAGGACTCTATCCGGTCGTGCTACTGCTCGGGTGTCTTGCCGGTTGCGGCATCGCTACTTTCTCGGTGGGAGCCTCGCAGTCCAACTATTGGTTTGTCAAAAGCCGTCAGGGCTACGCCTCCGGCATCTACGGCGGGCTGGGAACTACCTCTGCCGGCATTCTGGCATTCGCCCTGCCGCTGTTGCTCCATCGCTTTGGCTTCACGGCCGCCTACTACATTCTGACGGGTGTGATGCTTCTCGGACTCCTATTATATATATGGCTTGGTGCCAATCCTCCCTATTTCCAGTTTCTCAAAGCCGGGAGGAGCGCGGATGTAGCACGGGACAACGCACTGGCCTGCGGGCAGGAACTCTTCCCCAAAGGCAGCGCCACGACGAGTCTGAAAATTTCGGCACGAATACCACAAACATGGATGCTCGTGCTCTGCTACTTCACGACCTTCGGTGGCTTCATGGCGCTGACAGCATGGTTCCCCACCTTCTGGAAGAAAGGCATGGGCCTGAATCCTATGCTCGCCGGAGCCCTCACGGCTGTGTTCTCCATCCTCGCCGCCTTGCTGCGCGTGCCCGGTGGTAAGCTCTCCGACCGCATCGGTGGTGAGAAGGTATCCATGGCGGCCCTCGGCCTTTTAGCTGTTGCCGGTGTGCTGATGAACATTCCGATGGGGTGGGGCGGTCTTTTCGTCGTGAGTCTGCTGATCTCTGTGGCCTTCGGCTTCAACAATGGCGCCACGATGAAGCTCGTTCCTGTCTATGTCAGTGAGGGCGTCGGCGGTGCCAACGGCTGGGTGGGAGGTCTTGGTGCTTTCGGAGGCTTCGTCTTTCCACCGTTGATGGGACACCTCGTCGACCTCTCGCCGGAGCATGGCTACGGTTGGGGCTTCCTGCTCTTCACCTTCTTTGCCCTGCTCGTGATGGTGATCAACTACTTTGGAATGATGTGTAAGAGACATTGAACCGACTTGAATCCAACGATATGAATACGATATTCAGCAATCTGAAATACTTCATCAACCGCAAGGACGTGACCAACGAGGAGTGGGAACACTTCTACCGCACTCGTTGGGCCCACGACAAGGAGGTGCGGTCCACCCACGGTGTGAACTGTACCGGCTCTTGTTCGTGGCGCATCTTCGTCAAGAAGGGCATTGTCACGTGGGAGATGCAGCAGACCGACTACCCCTCGACACGGCCTGGTCTGCCCAATCATGAGCCGCGTGGCTGCCCGCGCGGTGCGAGCTACAGTTGGTATCTCTACAACTCCGGACGCGTGAAGCATCCGATGATCCGCAAGGAACTGCTCGACCTCTGGGACGCTGCCTTGGCCGAGCACCACGATCCCGTGGAGGCCTGGGCGTCGATCATGGAAGATGAGCAGAAGCGCAACGGCTATAAGCGGGTGCGTGGTCTGGGAGGCTTCGTGCGTCTCGACTGGCAGAAAGCCCTTGAGATCATGGCTGCCAGCAACATCTACACGATCAAGAAATTCGGCCCCGACCGTCTGGTGGGCTTCACGCCGATCCCTGCTTTCTCCATGCTGAGCTATGCTGCGGGTACCCGCTATTTGAGTCTGCTCGGTGGCGCGTGCCTGAGCTTCTACGATTTCTATTGCGACCTGCCGCCCTCGTCGCCACAGACTTGGGGCGAGCAGACCGATGTGCCGGAGAGCGCCGACTGGTACAACTCTTTTTTCCTGTTGCTCTGGGGCAGCAATGTGCCGACGACACGTACGCCCGACTCTCCATTCTATACCCAGGTGCGCTACAAGGGCACGCAGGTCGCTGTCGTCTCACCCGACTACAGCGATGCGTCGAAGTTCGCCGACGTGTGGATGGCACCGAAGCAAGGTACTGACTCGGCACTGGGCATGGCGATGGGTCATGTCATCCTCAAGGAGTTCTACAAAGACCGTACGGTGCCCTACTTCGACGAATATGTGCGCAAGTTCACCGACTTGCCTTTCCTTGTCAAACTGGAGGACACGGGTGACGGACGCTATGCCGCCGGCATGCTCCTGCGCGCCGCTGACCTCAAGGATAACTTCGGCGTGAAGAACAAAGCCGAGTGGTATCCGATCACCATCGACGATCCGTCGGGAGCACTCGTCACGCCTAACGGCAGCATCGGCAGCCGATGGAACGACGAAGGCCGGTGGAACCTCAAATGCGAGGACGTTCGCACGGGTAAGCCCTTCACGCCACGGCTCTCGCTCATGGAGCACCGCGACGACGTGGTGACGTTGCTCGACCCATACTTCGGCGGTACCGACTATCAGAATCCCCATTTCGCGGCTACCCGTCATCCCGATATCATCGAGCACAAAGTGCCCGTCATCAAGGTGGAGACGAAAGACGGAACAGTATATTGCACCAATGTCTTCGACCTGCTCATGGCGCATTATGGCATCGACCGCGGACTCGACGACCCCAACTGCGCCACGAGTTACGACGAAGACCTGCCCTACACACCGAAGTGGCAGGAGCAGATCACCGGCGTGAAAGCCGAGAAGGTTATCCAGACAGCGCGCTCCTTTGCCTCCACAGCCGAGAAGACACGCGGCAAGAGCATGATCATCATCGGCGCAGGTGTCAACCAGTGGTACAACACTGACATGACCTATCGCGCCGCCATCAACATGCTGATGCTCTGCGGTACGCTTGGTGTCAACGGTGGCGGCTGGAGTCACTATGTCGGTCAGGAGAAGGTGCGCCCGCAAGCAGGCTGGGCACAGATGGCCTTCGCCCTCGACTGGAAGCGACCGCCCCGCCACATGAACACGGTGAGCTATATCTATGAGCATGCCGATCAATGGCGCTATGAGAAGGTGACAGTCGACGAGCAGCTCTCACCTTTGGCTCATAAAGACAAGTGGAAAGGCCTTACGCTTCTCGATTGCAACATCAAGAGCCAGCGCATGGGCTGGTTGCCGTCGTCGCCGGAGTTCAACCGCAACTCTCTCGACCTGTGCCGTGAGGCTGCCAAGGCCGGCGTGAGCGAGAAGGACTATGTCTGTCAGCAACTCCACGAAGGCAAACTGTCGTTAGCCGCCGAAGACCTCGACACACGGGAAAACAGCCCGAAGGTGCTCTTCATCTGGCGCGCTAACCTCATCGGCTGTTCGGCCAAGGGTATGGAATACTTCATGAAACATCTCCTCGGCGCGCAGAACAATGTGCTCGGACAGAACTTGGAGCAGTGCGGACAGCCGTTGCCGAAATACGAGAAATGGCATTCTGAGGACAGCGTCGGCAAGCTCGACCTCGTGGTGAACATCGACTACCGCATGACGCAGTCAAGTATCTTCGCCGACATCGTCCTGCCCGCCGCCACATGGTACGAGAAGGAGGACATCTCTTCGACCGATATGCATCCTTTCCTCCATCCGTTCAGCAAATCCGTCGACCCCGTGTGGGAGAGCCGCACGGATTGGGAAATCTTCCGTGAGCTGTCGAAGGTGTTCTCCAAAATGAGCGAGGGACATCTCGGACACGAGAAAGACGTGGTCTACGCACCACTGGCTCACGACAGTGCCGGGGAGATCAGCGAGCCGCTCGCCGTGAGCGACTGGAAAGAAACCAGCGAGATGCCGGAGCCGGGACGCAATATGGGCAACCTCGTCGTGGTTACACGCGACTATCCCGACATCTACCGGCAGTTCACCACCGTGGGTCCCAATGTCCGCGACAAGGGTATTGGCGGTAAGGGCATCGGCTGGTCAGCATTGCAGGAGTACAATGAGCTGAAAGAAATGAACGGCATGGAGCGTGAGGAAGGCGTCAGCCAGGGTATGCCATTCATCCGCGAGGCCACACAAGCCTGCGACGCTGTGCTCACCCTCGACCCGACGAGCAACGGCGATGCCGGCTACCGCTCATGGAAAGCTTTGGAGAAGAGTGTCGGACTACCCTTGGCGGAACCGCTTACCGCAGACTTTGGAAAGACGAAATATACCTACAAGGATCTCGTCATCCAGCCACGTCTGTCGTTGCCCACACCTATCTGGTCGGGTATCAACAACAAGACCACGGAGTATACAGCTAACTACACCAACATCCATTACCTCATCCCGTGGCGTACGGTGACCGGCCGTCAGAGCTTCTATCAGGATCATCCATGGATGCAGGCCTTCGGTGAGACGCTGGTGAGCTACAAGCCGCCATTGGCCAAAAAGGAAATCAACAACCTCAAGGAGCGTCTTCATCTCAGCGACAACACGCTGGCACTGAACCTGCTCACACCGCACAACAAGTGGACCATCCACTCGTCGTGGAACGACAACTTGCTGATGCTCACCCTCGGGCGCGGCGGTCCCGTCATCTGGATGAGCGAGACCGACGCTGCCAAACTCAACATCCGCGACAACGACTGGGTGGAGGTCATCAACGACAACGGCTCGGCGATGGCACGTGCCTGCGTGAGCCAGCGCATCCCCGAGGGCGCTCTCTATATGTATCACAACCAGGGCCGCACCGTCAACGTGCCGCTCAGTCCGCTTACCGGCAACCGCGGGGGCATCCACAATTCCATCTCGCGCCTCTGCCCAAAGCCTACACACATGATCGGCGGCTATGCGCAGCTCTCCTACAGCTTGAACTATTACGGTACGATAGGCGCCAACCGCGACGAGTATGTGCTGTTGAGAAAGGTGGACAACGTAAATTGGGAATAAGATGAAGATCAAGACACAAATAGCAATGGTCCTCAATCTGGACAAGTGCATTGGCTGCCACACCTGCTCGGTGACCTGCAAGAACGTATGGACATCGCGTAAGGGTATGGAATATGCCTGGTGGAACAATGTGGAAACCAAGCCCGGCCCCGGTTATCCCAAGACGTGGGAAGACCAGGAGAAATACCGCGGTGGATGGGTGCGAACCAAAGACGGCAAGACCGAGCTGCGTCTCGGCAACCGTCCGAAGGTGATGTCACAGCTCTTCTCCAATCCTTATCTGCCTCAGGTGAGCGACTACTACGAGCCGTTTACCTTCGACTTCTCATCGCTGAAGGGCAAGCGGCGGCTGAAGACACCACCGTCGGCACGACCCTTCTCTATGATCACGGGCAAGCAGATGGACAAGGTGAAGGACGGTCCCAACTGGGAGGATGACCTCGCTGGAACGTTTGACGAGCGTAAGAGTGACCCTAATCTCAGTGGCATCGACACGCAGGGCTTCGAGGAATTCGAGCGTACGTTTATGTTCTACGTGCCCCGTCTGTGCGAGCACTGCCTGCATCCTGCCTGCATCCCCAGCTGTCCCTCGGGTGCCATCTACAAGCGCAAGGACGGCGTGGTGCTCATCAACCAGGACCGTTGCCGTGGCTGGCGGCAATGCGTGTCGGCCTGTCCGTATAAGAAAATCTATTTCAACCATCAGCGGATGAAGAGCGAGAAATGCGTGTTCTGCTATCCCCGTATCGAGGACGGGCAGCCCACGGTGTGCAGTGAGACCTGCGTGGGACGCATGCGCTACCTCGGCGTCATCCTCTATGACGCGGAGAAGATCGACGACTACGCCGCTGCTGATGAGCGCGAGCTGGTCAGCCGTCAGCGTGAGATGATTCTCGATCCCAACGATCCCACGGTCATCGTTGAGGCTGAGCGCCAGGGCATCAGTCACAACTATATCTTGGCTGCGCAGAAGAGTCCTACGTACAAACTGATGAAAGAGTGGGCCATAGCCTTCCCCTTGCATCCCGAGTACCGCACGCTGCCGATGGTGTGGTATGTGCCTGCCATGAGTCCGAAGACCGAGGAGCTGGCACCGAAGGAGCAAAACGCTGCCGCGACAAGCGACAACGACGACATGGACTATTTTGCCAAGGTCGACGAGATGCGCATCCCGGCGCAGTATTTCGCCAATCTGCTCTCTGCCGGAGATCCGCAACCTATCCGTGAGGCACTGGCCAAGCTCGTGGCCCTGCGTGAGTTCATGCGGCGGAAGACTGTCGACGGCATGGAGCAGCCTGTCGTACCGAAGGCGCTGGGACTCTCAGCCGAACAGTACGACGACATATACCGCCTGCTCGCCATCGCCAACTACGAGGACCGCTTTGTCATCCCATCCGATCCCAAGCAGCAAGGCAGTCATCATTTCGACGAGCGTACCGGCCTTGGCTTCGACGAAGAAGAGCAGAACTTCGTCGAGGGCTGCAAGCGCCATAACCTCTTCGGTGGTAAATAATCAAAGACAGAGACGATGATTCAGACTTATAACATCCTTTCCCTCTTGCTCGACTATCCCACAGCTGAACTGTGGGGCAGCCGCGGTGAGGTGCTGCCGACGCTCAAGGCTGAGGGCGTGCTCATCGACAAGGCGTTCGATGGCGTGCGATCGTTCCTCGACTATGTGGCGACATTCGTCGACGTGCGTAGCTGGCAGGCTGCCTACAGCGACCTCTTCGACACCTCGACGAAGACGAACCTCTATCTCTTTGACATGGTCTACGGCACAAGCCGCGACCGCGGACAGGCGATGGTGGACCTGAAAGAGGAGTATCTGCGCGCCGGACTCATGCCCGCCGAAGACGAGTTGCCCGACTATCTGCCGATGTATTTGCAGTATGTCGCCAACATGGACGACGCGGCGGAAGCCCATGCTGCCATCGACGACATCCGTGGCGTGCTCACGAAAATGGACGAGCGGTTTGCCAAGGAACAGCATCCCTACGAGCCGCTTATCGCCGTCTTGAAAGAACTTTAAACTCCCGACGTTATGCACACTTTCCTATTCCAATACCTCCCCTATATCGCCGGCGCGCTCTTCGTCTGCGGCGTCACCTACCGCATCGCGGCGCAGGGCAATACCGTGCAGGCCTATTCCACCCAGTTTCTGAGCAATGACCCACTGCTCAAGTGGGGCAGCAACCTCTTCCATGTGGGTATCATTCTGGTGTTCTTCGGTCATATCTTCGGACTGCTCGCGCCGGAGTGGTCCTACGACTGGCTGATCACCAACGAGCAGAAACGACAGCTGGCCATCGTCATGGGCAGTGGCGCGGGACTCATCACGCTCGTGGGGATCAGTCTGCTGACGGTGCGGCGGTTCACCAACAGCCGTGTCGTGGCGAATAGTCATTTCGGCGACTATCTCTTCGTCGTGCTCATCTTCCTGCAGATCGTCACGGGACTGATGGGTACAGTAGAGACGGTCAACAGCGACCTTGACCATTACATGAACCTCGACCGCTGGGCGCAGGGGCTCTTCACCTTCTTGCCCGGAGCCTCGGACTACATCGTCCATGCCTCGTTGCCGCATAAGATTCATATCCTCCTCGGCTTCCTCCTGGTCATCATCTTCCCCTTTACCAAGCTGATGCACATGACGGCCATCCCCGTGAGATATGTCATCGACTATTTGCGGGGAAGGATGAGACGGTAAGGCGGGAGGCGTAGCCGAGAGGTGTGATCCGCAAGTCGTGCACAGTTGTGTTCAACGAGTTATAACTCGTTGCGCTCAACGCAGCCCTACCGTTGCGCATAACGCAGCCCACCATGCTCCCAACGCAGCCTTGTGCCTGCTTTCCCCTCACGCCCTTGCCCTCGCTCTTTATTCTCCAGAAATCGATGATCATTTATCAACAAGCAAGGAAGAAGCCAATGTTATTATTATCTGCTGCCGTGGTGGCGCTGCCTTTGACGGGCAAGCCGCTCACGGATACGGCTCAGGTGTTTCGCTTGGGCGAGGTCACGGTGTTTGAGCACCAACGCACGTTCAAGGCTGACCAGGTCAGCGCGGACTTCATCAAGTCGGCTGACATGCAGCGCGTTTCGGAGGCGCTCAACTGGATTCCGGGTCTCATCGTCCAAGAGGCTGGCGGACGCAGCGAGGCGGGATTCGTGCTTCGTGGCATTAGCAGCGCCAACGTACCTGTCTATATCGACGGCGTGCCGATGACGGCGCCTTACGATGGCATCGTGGACCTCTACCGCCTGCCGACCGGCATGCTGAGCAAGATCGACGTGAGCAAGTCGGCCAGCTCGCTGCTCTTAGGCGGCAACACCTTAGGTCCGTCTATCAACCTCGTGTCGCGTCAGCCGCAGAAGCCACTGGAGTTGCACTGCGACGTGAACACGCTCTGGCACAGCAACCTTAATGTGGGCGGCCGCTGGGGACAGTGGTTCACGCAGGTAGACCTGGGCTATGCCAACGTCCGCAACTTCCGGTTGCCCCATAGCTATCCTACCGACTCGCCTTATCTCGACGGCCACAAACGTCTCAACTCCCGGTCACGCGACGTCGACCTTAACGCCAAGGTGGGCTTCGTGCCCAACGCCACCGACGAGTATGTCGTGGGCTATACCCTCATGCGCGCTGAGAAGCACGTGCCGCCCTACTTGGGGAAGGACGGCAAAGCACAATTCCGCATCTATCCCGATTGGAACAAGGACGAGGTCTACTTCCATTCTACCACTTGTCTGGCCCCCGCGCTCACGCTGAAGAGCCGGTTGTGGTACGACACTTTCAAGAATACGCTTGACTCCTACGATGATTTCACCTATTCCACACAGAAGGGCAAGCAGGGTTGGACCAGCATCTACGACGACTACGCCTTAGGCACAAATACCAACCTCATCTGGGCGACGTCGGACAAGAACGACGTGAAGTTCGGCGGAAACTATAAGTATGACGTCCACCGCTCCCACAACGTGGGTGAGCCGGTGGCGCATATCACTGAGGGCATCTACTCCTTTGTCGTGGAGGATGAGGCGCGATTCAATTCTCAGATGTCCGTCACGGCAGCCATCGGGTGGTTCGCCCGCCAAGGCTATAAGATCGAGGCGTACAACAAAAAACGTGGCATCACCGAGCTGCCCAACTCTCACGACGGCAACCTCAACGCCCTCGCCGCCTTCGACTATCACCCCTCCGCTACGCAGCACTTCCGTTTCACGGTGAGCCGTTCCTCGCTCTTCGCCCGCATGAAGGATCGCTACTCCTACAAGCTCGGCAAAGCAATTCCCAATCCCGACCTCGGCACGGAGAAGGCTTTCAACCTCGACGCTTCCTACGAAGGCCGTTGGCAACAGCTCCATTGGCAGGCAGGTGTGTTCTATAATTTCATCAACGACATCATCCAGGAGGTGACGGGTGTCGACGAAAGCGACCCGAAGATCTATCAGTTGCAGAACCGCGGCAAGGCGCAGTACCGTGGTTTTGAGCTTGGTGCCGGGTATGAACTGCCCTGGCTGACGGCTCAGGTCAACTACAGCTTGACGGATCAGCGCAATATGGACAACAGGGATTTGAAGTTCCTCTACAGTCCGATGAGCAAGTTCACTGCTTTCCTGGAGTTGCGTCCCGTCTGGCAGCTGCGCCTGCAAGGCCGGATGATCGCGCAGAGCAAAGCCTACTCGTCCTCTGACGGCAGCACTTCTACGGCAGGCTTTGCCACCATTGATGCCAGTCTCGCCCGCAAGGTGTGGAAGACCGCCCTCAAGGTGGGCGTGCTCAACGTTGCCGATCGTGTCTATGAGTATACCGAGGGCTTCCCCATGCGGGGCCGCACATGGTATGCCAGTGTATCCTTTGATTTATAAGATATGAATATTACCATTTTCACCGGACCGCGTGGAGCCGGTAAGTCCACCCGTTTCATCCACGAATACCGCACTCATGGCGACGGCCTTTGCTTCTTCTCTTTGAAGAAGCGGGGCGCTGACGGCAAGGTCTGCGCCTATGATCTCGTGCTCTATCCCAAGGACGAGACGCTGCCCTTCTTTGTGAAAGATCCAGAAGTAGACATGGAGACGGCATCTAAGGAAACGTTGGCGGTCAGAGACCTCACCGACGGACTGATGCACAGTTGCAGCTATTTCGTCCATCTATCTGCCTTCGACCGTGCGCTGCAATATTACAAGGAGCATCCCGAAGCCAAAGAGATTTGGATCGACGAAATCGGGCGCATCGAAGTAGCGGGCAAAGGCTTTCGTGAACTCTTGATGACCGCCATCGCCGACGGCAAGGACCTCTTCTTTGTGGCTCGCAACAACTTCGTGCCCAAACTTCGGCTCCTTCTGCCCGCTGACGCCGACATCAATGTCATAGAGGTCGGTAACAGCTCTACTTTATGACAATATAAAGCCATCAAGCACGCAAGGACTTTCGCTATTTTTTCTGTCCTTGCGTGCTTAATGGCTTGGCATTGTCCATCAGTATGTTATAGATTTTTATATCCGAAATCAATTGACAAAAGTGTATCACCGCGGGCTGTCAATCTAAAGAAACATCTTTGTGGGAAATGAAAAAAAGGAGGAGTGAAAGAGACAAAAAACTGCGGCGACGTTGTCAAAGTACCTTTCTGATGCTATCAGAAAGGCTTTCTGACTTGGTCAAAGTACCTTTCTGATATGGTCAGAAAGGTGAGATGATAGCATCAGAAAGGCTTTCTGAGGGGTAGGTTTATATGATTTTTCACGCAAAAGTAGCGTTGATGTGGTAAAAGAATTTATGATATATTTATAAGTGGCTAAGAATCAGTAGATTAGGGAAAATTGTCTGAAATTCGCAAAATTGAGCGCAACATACACCTTCGTGCAGAAAATCGCCTGGAAAATGCCTGTTTTTTGTCAGTTTAATGAACAAAGGAGGAAAACAAGAAACAAATGGACTCTCTACTAAGCTTAGCCTCCCCCCAACCCTGTCTCCAAAAGAGAAGGAAGTAATATGCTTCAAGCGACGAGATGTTCTCGCAAAGTTGCAAGGTTGCCGTACGACGAAAGATCCCCACCGCAAGTGAATGCGACGGGGATCGATATTAATATGCTTTACAGTGCAAAAATAACTTCAAGCTAACAATTGCTGTTGATTACTCAGCAGCAGGAGCCTGCTCCTCAGCAGCCTCAGCGGCGGGAGCTTCCTCAGCCTTAGGAGCCTCCTCCTTCGGTGCTTCCTCAGCGGGAGCAACGGGCTGGTTCTCAGCGACAACCTTCACAGGCACCTTCACCTCAACCTCCTTGTGGAAGTGAACGGTAGCCTCAAAGTCACCGACCTTGCGAGCCTCACGCATGGTGATGATCTTGCGGTCGATCTCGATGCCGAGCTTAGCGAGCTCTTCAGCAACCTTAGCAGCGCCGACAGAGCCATAGAGGTGACCGGTAGCGGCAACCTTGGCAGCGATGACGAGCTGGACATCCTTCAGAGCCTCAGCACGCTTCTCTGCGTCTGCCTTCAGAGCGGCGAGCTTGGCAGCCTGCTGCTTGAGGTTCTCGGCGAGCTGCTTGCGGGCGCTTGCAGAAGCGATGACGCCTTTGCCTGTCGGGATCAGATAGTTACGGCCGTAGCCGTCCTTAACCTTTACGATATCGTTCTTGTATCCAAGTCCGATAATATCTTCTTTCAGTATGATTTCCATATCTTCTGCTCCTCCTTAATTACTTCATCAAATCGGTTACATAAGGCAGCAGCGCGATCTGGCGTGCACGCTTCACAGCCTGAGCCACACGACGCTGATACTTCAGAGAGGTACCGGTGATGCGGCGAGGAAGGATCTTGCCCTGCTCGTTGAGGAACTTCTTCAAGAACTCGGGGTCCTTGTAGTCGATATACTTTATGCCACTCTTCTTGAAACGGCAGTACTTCTTCTTCTTGGTGTCGATAGAAGGGGCGTTCAAATAACGGATTTCTGATTTCTTCTGATCTGCCATAGTTTATGCCTCCACTTTGTTGTTCCACTTTGCCTTGCGCTTCTCGGCATAAGCCACAGCGTACTTGTCAAGCTTCACAGTGATAAAACGAATCACCTTCTCATCACGGCGATAGCCGGTCTCGAGGGTGTTAACAACAGAAGGCTCAGCTTTGAACTGCAACAGGCAATAGAAACCTGTCGACTTCTTGTCGATTGCATAAGCCATCTTCTTCAGTCCCCAGGCCTCTTCGTTCACAATCTCTGCGCCCTTATCGGTGAGCAGCTTCTTGAACTTAGCGACCGTTTCCTTCATCTGTTCATCAGACAAAACGGGAGTCAAAATGAAAACGGTTTCGTATTGATTCATACTACTTTGTTGATAATTAAAATGTTATTTTGCAAAATGCGAGTGCAAAGGTACTATTTTTATTTGTGATAGAGCGGTGTAACCAATGCCTTTTTCTTCTTTTTAACATTAATTGCCTTGCCCACACGACAAAGCTGCGACAATAATTCGTAATTTTGCAGGCAACAAACAGAAAACATAGCAATACAAAGATCATGTCTCAATCGCAGCAAGAGAATATATCAGTAACACGTCGGCTCGTCTCAAAGACAAAGAGATTCTTCGGCCACTTATGGCCTCGTATGCGTCCGGTGGTTGGCATACCTCTTATATATATAGGTGTGGTGTTGATGGTGGTCTTTTATTTCACCAACCTCACCAACTACAACCTGCTTCTCTTCCTGCCCCTGCTTCTCATCGCTGTCGGCATCATCGGAAAGGTGGCGGCTGACAGGTAGCTCAATAGGGAGAACTAACACTCAAAACAAAAGACTGTGGTTATCTCTTACTCCACTACCAACACGTCTCCATCAAGTCGGATCTTTACCTTCTCCATTTGATTCAGCATGGAGATGACAGTATGGATATCAGCGCCACGTTCACAGACGAAGTGCGTAAGCATATCCTTGACACTGTTTTTTTCAAAGTGTACGCCAAGATGATAGTTTTTGGCCAAATCGGTGATGATATCCTTCAAAGGCTGGTGGTCGTAGTAGAGATAGCCGTCGCGCCAGTTGGTATATGGCCTTACATCGACTTGTCGTGTCGTTACGCCCCGTGCATTGACCGACAACTGCTCGCCGGGCGCGATGCGCCGGTTGCAACCGGGGGCCTCTACACCCACGCAACCCGTGACGAGCGTCACGGCGACGCCGCCCTTGTCACGTGTATTGACATTGAACTCTGTGCCATAGACCGTGGTGGTCACCTGATCAGCCTGGACGACAAACGGATGGCGCTCGTCGTGCTTCACCTGGAAATAAGCCTCCCCGTCAAGGATCACCACACGTTTGCCACGGATATATTGTGGTGAAAAGCTCAGCGTGCTACCCGTATGGACATAAGCCACAGACCCGTCGGGAAGAGTTAGGTCGGCACTGCAGCCATAAGGGACGGTGAGAAGTTTCTCCTTAGCAGGTGCTTTCTTCAGTATATAGGCTTCCGGTGTAATCGTCAGCCGGTTGGTCTTCGCCGTAAAGGCCTGCGTGGAAGAGCCGTTTTCACTGATTGTGCAGACGGGCTTTCCGCTCTTTGTCGCCACCTGCGCCACTTCACGCTGCGCAAAAGGCCCGGGCGCGGACAACAGCATGATGACCAACGCCAATACGGCGGCGGCAACGGGCAACAGCCAAAGAAGTAGACGACGATGGGATGAGGTGCGGCGGATAGATGGGCCTTCGGCCTGTTGCTCCTCATGTCGGCGTTGAAAGTCTCGAAGGCGCTGCTCCACATCTATGGGCTTGGTCTGCCGCATGAGCACCGTGCGCACATTGCTGATATCCTGGAAGTCGCGATACTGCTCATCGTCGATAGGTATATTGTTCTTCATGATTGTTTTTGTTATGATACGTTTAAGAAAGCAGAGAGGGCATGCAGACAAAGGCTGGGAACGTCAGGATTATGTTTTTTTAGTGTTTGTCATCTTTAGTTCAGACATCCCATTTCCATTTCTTTCTCATCTCTCTTATCTGTTGCAAGGCACGCACCATGTATTTTTTCACTGTGCTGATGCTAATGCCCATACTGTCGGCAACCTCCTGATATTTTTTTCCATCGACATAGCAGGCCACCAATATCGAGTGCGTAGGTTCACCAAGGCTGTCGAGCACCTGAGTGACGATACGCTCACGGGTCTGCTGGGTGTCGTACTCCTTATCTATAATATATCTTTGGCTGTGATACTCCGCAAATTCCACATACTGAGCCTTTTGCTTCTCATGGCGCAGATGATCGATGCAGCGACTACGCACCTCGGTATAGAGCATGGCGCGCACCGTGCTGAGCACGACGTCGTCCTGCCGCGCCCAAAGATGTTCAAAGACATTCTCCACAATATCACGACATTCATCGTCATCGGCAACATACTGCCTTGCGAAATAATACAGAGGCTCGTAATATTTGCGGAACAGCGTGTCAAAGATTTGCTTGTCTTCCATGCTCGGTCTCTCTTTGTCATTGTTTTATGCAAAGATAATGCTTTCTTTTAAAAAAAAGCATCAAATCATAACCTTTCTTTGCATACATACGTATACTTAGTAACAATTCAATAAAATGTAAGGGTGATTAGTATTAAAAAGAAAAAGACTATGAGACAAAGATGCCTACAAGGTTTACTCATCATGGCGCTGCTTTTCTGTTGTCTGCTACCCGTGGGAGCACAGGGAGGGGTGAGGCTGAGTATGAGCTTCCACAACGAGTCGCTGCCAAATGTACTGCTGCGCTTGGAGAAAAACTCCAGCTACAAGTTTCTGTTCACCTATGAGGACCTGCAGCCCTACCGTGTCAACGGCATGGTACACGATGCCACGCTGTTCCAAATCGTAGATTATGTGCTTCGCGACAAGCCGTTGAGCTACACGGTTAAGGGCAAGTTTATCAACATTGTCAAAGGACAGAAGGATGCTATAAAAGCCGAGCCTCACAAGATGCAGACGGTCGGCGGATATGTCTACGACATCAACACCAAGGAGCCTGTCATCGGTGCGCAGGTGAAGATTGTAGGTACCAATGTCATGGCAGTCACCGACCTCAACGGTGCTTTTTCCTTTGACTATTATCTCAAGGGAGGCGTCGACGTGCAAGTAAGCTATGTAGGCATGCAGACACGTGTTGTTGCCTTACAAAAGGAGATGAAGATTGGATTGAAGGAAGACACACAGACGCTCGACAACGTCGTCGTCACCGGTATCTTCCGCAAAGCTAAAGAGAGCTATACAGGATCTGTGAGTACTGTGAGCAAGGAGCAACTGCAACAGTTTCGTGGGCAAAACCTGCTGCAGACGCTGAAAAACGCTGATGCAAGCATTAACTTTTCCATCGACAATATCAACGGTTCCAACCCAAACAATCTGCCTAATATCAACATCCGTGGCAATTCTTCTCTGCCCACCAGCGTAGAGGCTTTTAACTCCGGACAAAAGAATAATCCCAATACACCGCTCATCATCATGGACGGCTTTGAAATCTCTCTCTCCAAACTCATGGACTACAACGATGAGGAGATCGAGAGCATCAACATCCTTAAGGATGCTGCCGCCACTGTCATCTATGGTAGCAAAGGAGCCAACGGCGTCATCGTCATCGTATCCAAGCAGCCGGAACCTGGTAAGCTCAAGGTCAACGCAGAGGCAAGCCTGCAACTCGAGATTCCTGACCTGACGAGCTATCATCTGCTCAACGCCAGCCAGAAGCTCGAACTCGAGAAAAAGGCCGGGCTTTACGACCACACCTATATCTTAGGCAACGAGCAGGAGCTGTTGCTGAAGGAGGCCTACCAGAAGCGTCTGCGTGACGTGCTCTGCGGCGTGAACATCGACTGGCTCTCTAAGCCTGTGCACACCGGCGTGGGACAGCGTTACAACCTCAGGCTGGAAGGCGGCAGCAAGGAGTTTCGCTGGAGCACCGACGCACAGTGGAACAATATCCAGGGTGCGATGAGAGGCTCGGACCGTAAAAACTTCAACGGCGCCATCACCTTATTATATCAGTACCGCACGCTGACCTTCCGCAACTATACCTCCGTGGGTATCAACAACAGTCAGGAGAGCCCTTACGGATCTTTCTCTGATTATGTCAGGCTCGAACCTTACGACTCGCCCTATGATGAGAACGGAAAGATACGTAAGTTTTTCGATCCCTTCTATGCCTGGAGTGGGCAGAAGAGCAATCCGCTTTACAACGCTACCTTAGGCGGTTTCTACAAGAGCAACTATGAGGAGCTGACCAACAACTTCTCTGTCGATTGGAACATTCTGCCGGAGCTGACGTTGCGCGGGCAGCTCGGGCTGTCGCACACCACCTCGGAGAGCAAGTTCTTCCGCTCGCCCGAAGACACCTATTATCTTGACTCTAACAACTCTGAATACACCACCGGCACGGGCTTCCTACGTCGTGGCTTCTATCGCTACGGCAACGGAAAAACAACAACTTTCAATGCTGACATCACACTGGCCTACAGCAAGATCTTTCATGAGGTTCACAGCCTCTATGCAGGTCTCAACTGGAGCATGCTGACTACCAACAGCGATAACTTCACCTCTGCCTATGAGGGCTTTGCCTCTGACGACCTGCCCAACATCGCCAACGCACGACAGTATGCACAGGACGAATTGCCGTCAGGCAGCAACTATAAACAGCGCCAGTTTGGCATCACCGCTAATGTCAACTACACCTACAACAGCCGCTATTACCTCGATCTCTCCTATCGCATCGACGGCAACTCCACTTATGGCAGCGATAAGAAATACGCTCCTTTCTGGAGTGCCGGCATCGGCTGGAACATCCATCAGGAAAAATGGTTCCGCAACACATTTGTGAATATGCTGCGACTGAAGGCCAGCTATGGTGAGACCGGCGCAGCATCCGGTGCCACTGAGACCGACGCCTACACCTATTATAGATATGTCACTGACAATCGTTACATGGCATGGAACGGTGCCATGCTCGGCGGATGGGGTAACCCCAATCTCAGTTGGCAGAGCACCAAGGAGTGGAACGTCGGCACGGAATGGGGACTTTGGGACAACCGCGTGAAAGGCTCTTTCGAGCTCTATAGCAAGAAGACCAACGACCTGCTGTCGTCTATGGACCTGCCCCTCGACATGGGCTTCAGTTCCTACACCGCCAATGTCGGTTCCGTGAAAAACTGGGGGTGGGAGGCTGCTGCCAATGTCTACATCATTCGCAACGAGCAGCAGCGACTCAACTGGATGATCGGCGGGCAACTCGTCTACAACCACAACGAGATTGCAAGCCTCTCACAGGCCATCAAGGCACAAAACGAGGCATATATGGCTGCCGACGCCAACAATGAAAGTGCCAGCGGCATTCAGAACCTATTCTTCGAAGGTTATCCCCAAAACTCTATCTGGGCAGTACGCTCGGCCGGCATTGATCCCAGCACCGGCAAGGAAATGTTCTACGACCGCAACGGAAAGATCACCGACACATGGCACGCACGCGACAAGGTATATTGCGGTAGTGCTGCCCCGAAATATCGCGGTAACCTCAACACTATGCTGCAATGGCGCGACCTTACTGTCAATGTGTCCTTTGGATATTATTGGGGCGGAAAGATGTACAACTCTACGCTGCGCGACCGTGTGGAGGTGACACGCTACGAAATTCAAAACAACAATGTGGATGAGCGAGTGCTCTCTCAACGATGGTTTCAGCCGGGCGATGTAACTTTCTTTGCCACACTCAGCAACGACAAGCCGAAAGCTACATCACGCTATGTCATGGACAACAATGTGCTGGAGTTGCAAAGCGTCAGCCTACAATACAAATTTCACAACGAATGGATGCTTCGCAACCTCAAGTTGCAAACGGCCATCTTGGGATTAAACATGAGCGACCTCGTACACTGGGGCTCCATACGCATGGAGCGCGGTACAAGCTATCCCTTCGCCCGTAACATACAAATGAGTCTGAAATTAATGTTCTAATTGATTCTTCATCATGAAACACACATTATTATATAGTGCTCTTCTCCTTGCCTCTATTCTGCTCTGTGGTAGTTGCAGTGACTGGCTTGACGTCAGAGGAGAGAATGTCAAGAAAGAGAGCGACCAGTTCGACTCTTACAAAGGCTTCCGCGACGCGCTCACCGGATGCTATATGCAGATGGCTGCGACGGACGCCTATGGTCAGCAACTGACGATGACCAACATCGAGGATCTTGCAGATCTGTGGTATTGCCCGTCCGACTTGGAGTCTACCCGCCCGACGTCGTTCTATCTTCATCATCACAACTATGAGAAAGACAATGCACGCTCGGCTTTGAAAGCCATCTATGCCCAACTCTTCACCACCATAGCCTCAGCTAATGTGGTCATCAAGAATGTGGAGAATAAAGGCGGTAACATCGGCGACAGCAGGAAACGCGACATGATCCTCGGCGAGGCCTACGCCATTCGTGCTTTCTGCCAGCTCGATGTGCTCAGGCTCTTCGGCCCCTGCCCGGCCGACAGCGCAGTTTCCTCCATCAAGTTGCCTTACTCCTTCACGACCGGTATCAAGGAGACTCCAGCCTATTATAGCTTCCACGACTATGTGGCGCTCCTGGATAAGGATCTCAATCAATCGCTGACACTGCTCAAGGGCAGCGACCCCATCTTCTCCAAAACTTTCGCCACGCTCAATAGTCCCGACAACAATGTCGACGACGACTACACTTACTACCGTCAGGCCCGCCTGAACTACTGGGCTGTGAAAGCGCTACAGGCACGTGAGAGCCTTTATTTGGGTAGGAAGCAACGCGCCCATGACCAAGCGCTGGAAGTCATCAATGCCAAGGGAGCCGATGGAAATGCGCTCATCAAGCTCAGCGGTATACAGGATCTGACCCAGGGCTACAATGCGCTGCCCTCGGAATGTCTGTTCTATCTAAGCAAATACGATGTGAATACCTATGCCAACAAAGTCCTTGCGGGAGCAAACACTGGTCAGGCAAGAAACGATATATACTATATCACCTCCGATATGCTACAAAGTCTCTATAGTTCCCTTCCTGGTGCCACGGCTTCCCACAACCGTTATCTCAACGAGTGGTTCCGCACTCGCAAGGATCCACAGGGTAAAATCTGTCCTACCATTACCAAATATTGGTATGACACTGACCAAGACTACAGTCAGAGCGTACTGACCACTAAGCTGCAGATCATCCCCATGCTGCGCCTTTCTGAGATGTATCTCACCGCCATGGAAGCCAGCGAGTCGCTCAGCGAGATACAACAGCTCTACGACACCTACATGAGTCAGTGTGCCTTCACGCTCTACAAGCCTTTCACCTCGCTGACACAGGTGCATGAAGAGTTGACCAACGAATGGCGACGCGAGTTCTTCGCAGAAGGGCAGATGTTCTATGTCTATAAGCGGCTGAAAACGGATAAATTGTGGAACGGAGACGAGATGAAGGCTGACAACTACGTCATCCCATTGCCACAGACCGAGTATGATCCTAATGCAGTCTCCAACAATTAAACATTGATCTACCATGAAAAAAAATATAATATCTTATATGCTGCTCTTTCTGCTCACGGCACTGTTGGGTAGCTGTGAGAAAGACCTGCCGCTCTATGACGAACAGGTGAGCCGCATCAACTTCTATTATCCCAACGTCACCACGGAGACCATGGACAGCACACTGACGTGGACAGCCTACTCCTTTGTCTTCGATGCGGAAGATGTCAAAAGTGATACGGTTTGGCTCGAAGTGGAAACCATGGGATTTGTTGTGGATCATCCCCGGACGGTTAAACTTGTTCAAGTCGACACCACCGCCAACAATGCAGTTGTCGGTAAACACTATGTTGCCTTTGACGATCCTTCTCTGGCCGCTTACTATCAGATTCCCGCTGGAAAAGCACGCGCCAAACTGCCTGTCGTGCTGCTGCGTGACGCATCGCTCAAGGATACCAGTGTGGTGCTGAAGATTCAGCTCGCTGCCAACGAAAACTTTCAGCCTGGTTATCCCGTCTATCAGACACGTGTAATCACTTTTTCTGACCGTCTCTCTGAGCCTTCGGCATGGAGCAAACCACGCTACTGGAACCCTGATCGCCCCAGCTGGGGTACTTACACACTCTCAGACTATTTTGGACCATACGGCCCCGTGAAGCACCGCTTCCTTATTGAGACCACAGGAAAGAAATGGGACAACGACTACATCGAGGAGCTCATCAATGGCGACTCCAACTATCTGACGTATCTTATACAGGAACTGCAAAAAGCCCTCGACGCCCTCAATGAAAAGAGAAAGGCGCAAGGACTCGACGTGCTCAAAGAGGCAGACGGTACGCCTGTCGTCATCCAACAACAATATTAAAAGCATCATTAAACAGCATCTACAATTATGATCATACTAAATGGATTTTCACAGCACTTACCTTGCTGCTCACCCTTGGTGCCTGCACCGATGACGACAGCACACAGGCAGACTATAGCCGTGTCAGCGACATTACTATCAGTGAACTTGAAAAGAGCTATTCCGTTACAGCATATCTGGGCGAACATCTTAGGATTACCCCTACCATCACCACCAAGAACAGCGATGACGACATGACCTATCAATGGTTACTCTACAGTGGCAAGACGGGAACTGTCGTCAACGGCGATACCATTCGCCCCACGGTCATCGCCAACACGCGTGATCTCGACTATGAGGTGGCTATGGCGCCGGGTGCTTACCAGTTGCGCTTGTTGGCTACCGACAGGCAGAGCGGCTACACGGTTTACGCTACAACCGACCTCTCCGTCTCTACCAGTTTCTCTGAAGGATTCTATGTCCTTAAGGAGACTGCAGACGGCAACACCGAGCTCGACCAACTGACTGCAAAAGGAATGGAAGCGCACAACCTGCTGAACAAAACTGATGGCAGCAGCCTGAAGGGAAAGCCTGCTTCAATTTGGCCGATCTATGACATCGACTATATCAATCCCGATGATAAGAGCATTGCACAGACCAATGCGCTCGCCATTGTCACTGATGATGGTGACGCCATCGTGAAGCGCACGACTGACTTCCGATCTGTCTTCGATCGCAATAATTTGTATTATGGCAAGATGGATGATTCCGAAAAGATTTATGGCTTCTATGCCACAGACATGGGTTATCACTATCTGATTACCTCAAGTGGCCTGCGCTATACCAATCCAACGGGCAAGAGTACTGGACAGTATGGCAATCCGATCAACACTGTCGAAGGCAGCTCACACATTGCCTGTGACCTCACATCCTACGGTGGCACGCTGGTGTGGGACGAAGCAGCAAAAAGTCTGATGGTCACAGACTACAACGGTAATGCCTCTCCACTATTGTTCAAAGATCAGTCGGGTGAGGAACTTACGCAGAACCTTAGTGGATTCTCCTGCCGTCATATAGGCTATAACCTGATGAACAGAAAGGGAACCTTCACTGCCGTGCTCACCAACGGAGCCAAGAGTTATCTCTATCTTGTCGCTCCTGCTTTCTCAGGTACGTTCCTCTCGTCACGCAAACAATTGAGCGACGACAGTCATCTCGCCCATTCCACCAGCATCAGCACATGCGGAAACATGGCGAAGTATATCTATTGCATCGACAACGGTAGACTCTACGCTGTCAACTTCGCCGAAGACAACTTGCCGGAAACAGAACTCTATCCCGAAGCCATCCCAGCCTACGAAACCATCAACTTTGTCACCAACCAGTACTGGCAAGCTTCAATAAGCGGTGGAACGAAGTTCGATTACCTCATCGTCGGCACACAGAAAGGCAACAACTATGTGCTCAGATTCTACGAGATGAATGGCGGAGCACCGGTAGGAAAACCGGTAAAAACCATCAGTGGTGAAGGCAGCGTGAAGATGATCAGATATGTCTATACCAACTTCAACACCATCGACTGGCGATTTCTTATCAATGCATACAGTATCACCGATTAGTGTTGAGAGGGAATTCCATCGATTTCCGAAGGCTTTTCTCACAAACTGAACACTCGGAACACACATGGTCTACAATAAAATTATCACAAATTTAATCATACTTTTAAAATGAAGAAGATTACTATTGTATTTCTTATGCTGGTTATGGCCTTAGGCCTGCAGGCACAAACAAACTTTCGTAAACTCAGCTTTGATCAAGGCATTGAAGCCGCAAAAAAGGAGAACAAACTGCTCTTTGTTGATTTTCACACATCCTGGTGCGGTCCCTGTAAGCACATGGCACGGGAAGTGTTCCCTCAGAAAGAAGTGGGCGACTACATGAACAGCCACTTTGTCTGCCTGGCCATCGATGCCGAGAAGGGTGAGGGTGTGGCACTTGCCAAGACCTACAAGGTGTCTGCTTATCCCACTCTGGCAGTTATCAACCCCGACAAGAGTCTGAAAGGTACGGTCATCGGCTATCGTGATCCACAACAGCTCACCAATGAGTTGGAGAGAATCACCAATCCAAAGATGAGTCCCGCTGTTCTTAAGGAGCGCTTCGGCAAGGGAGAGCGCACACCGGAGCTGGTGTCTGCCTATGCCGCTCTTGTCTATGATGAGGGCTATCAGAGCAGAGAGCGCAAGAAATATGAACAGGCAAGAGAAACCTCAGACAGCATCGTGAGCAGCTATTTCTGTGGATTGAAAGACAAACAACGCTTGGATCCTGCCAACAAATTCGTGTATATGTCTTACTCTCGTGATGTCTATGGACCTGCCATGCAATACATGATCCATCACCTCGACAAGATGACAGCTTTTGGACGTGCTGATCTCGACAGCGTGGTAAAGGAAAACTATTATCAGGCTGTGGCAAGTGCTTTGTGCCACAGCAAGGCTACCAACGCACAGATCGACAGTCTGGAGAATGACTTGAAATTCCTTCAACTCAACAATGACGGCAAATACGACGTTGCGCTGAAGATGGCACGTGCCTATCGTGCAGGCAATATGGACGAATACATCGACTTCGCCCATCGCTCTTTCACTAAGTTGCCAAGTAATTTGCGAACCTATTATGCCGAGACCTTTGCAGGCTTGTTCAAGAACTGTGATACAGCTACAAAGAAGCGCGCCGCTTGGATCGTTCGCGATGGACTGAGCATCCTGCCTTCAATTACCATTTACTTCGCTTCTGAACAGCTGCGCACGCTCGAAGGTGACGGATATGCTGATCCTGTGAGGGAATAGGCATATTACTCTAACTACTAAATATCTTGCTATATCTTGCCGTTTATGTTCTTTTTTAGCTCTTTGCGGCAAGATATAGCATATTATATTTTGCTGATTCAAACGTTTAACCCCGAGCTGCTTGCTTGAAAAGTCTATTGCTTTATAGGCTTTCCATAATGGGCAACTCGGGGTTAATGGTCGTCAGCCCCTTTTGAAAGGGACTGACCTCAAACTAATATCTTTGCTTAGTCCTCCTCCGGCACGATGAGCTTATAGCCCTGACCGTGGATGTTGATGATCTCGATCTGATCGTCGGCCTTCAGATGCTTACGCAGCTTGGTGATGTACACGTCCATGGAACGGGCGTTGAAGTAGTTGTCGTCGATCCAGATCGTGCGCAGTGCATCGTTGCGCTTGAGGATCTCGTTGGCATGAGAGCAGAGCAGCGCCAAGAGCTCGTTCTCCTTGGTGGTAAGCTTGGTCGACTTGCCGTCGATGGTGAGCAACTGCTTCTGTGTGTCGAAGGTGAAGCGGCCGATCTTGTACATCGTGCTCTCGCGGTTCTTCTTGCCACGTACACGACGGAGGATAGCCTCCACACGCTTCACGAGCTCTTCCATAGAGAAAGGCTTGGTGATGTAGTCGTCGGCACCTTTGTCGAAACCTTCGAGCACGTCTTCCTTCTGTACACGGGCGGTGAGGAAGATGATAGGCACTTGGGAGTTCATCTGACGGATGTCCTGAGCCAGTGTGAAGCCGTCCTTCTTCGGCATCATCACGTCGAGGATGCAGATGTCGAACTTCTCCTTCTGGAACTCCTTGAAGCCAGCCTCGCCGTCGGGGCAAAGTGTAGCGTCGTAGCCTTTGGCAATGAGGTACTCACAGAGCAGTGTGCCGAGGTTCTCATCATCCTCGCAAAGCAGAATCTTTACTTTTTCTTCCATAGTCGTTTGTATTTTTAATTGTTTTATTATTGTCCTTGTATTTGGATTGAAGCGGCAGGCTGCACCTTATTATATATAGATGTCCGTGATGCTCCAAGGTTTAATCTTTGATCACCGGCAGCTTGATGGTGAAGGTCGTACCCTTGCCGTACTCGCTGTCGACCTTGATCTCGCCGTCGTGGAGGTCAACGACACGCTTGACATAGGCCAGACCGAGCCCGAAGCCCTTTACGTCGTGGACGTTGCCGGTATGTACGCGGTAGAACTTCTCGAAGATCTTCTTCAGGTTCTCTTTCTTCATACCGACGCCCGTGTCGCGCACGGAGAGATAGAGATGGTTGTCATCGTTCCATGTCTTCAGGTAAATGTCGATGGGCTGGTCGGGCTTGCGATATTTCACGGCGTTGTCCATCAGGTTGAAGATCACGTTCTGGAAGTGTACCTCATCGACATAGATACCCGAGTCGATGGCCTCCACATCGACATAGATCTTTCCACCGGTGTGCTCCACGCGCAGGGTAAACGAGTTGGCTATGGTCTCCACCATCTCGTTGAGGTCGAGATGCTTCTTCTTGAACGACGAACGCTTGCGGTCGAACATCGACATCTGCAGCACTTTCTCCACGAGGAACCGCAGTCGCTTGGTCTCGTCGGTGACCACGCCGATGAGATGTTTCATCATCTTGTCGCTCTTCGGCACGCTGTCGTCGTTGAGCATCTGGGCGGCGAGCGAGATGCTGGCGATAGGTGTCTTGAGCTCGTGCGTCATGTTGTTGATGAAGTCGTTCTTGATCTCACTGTAGCGCTTCTGCCGGAAGATGACCACAATGGTAAAGATGAACGTGATGAGCAGGATGATGGTGAATACCACGCTCGGGATCATAAACCGGATGCTGGAGAAGATATAGCTGTTGATGTCAGGGAAGTGTACACGCACCACGCCCATATTAGACGCCGGATCGTTGCGGAAGAGCACCTGACTGTAGGTGTATTCACTGCCCTCGTCGCTGTAGTCGGGACAACGGTAAACCTCACGTCCGTCCTGTGTGGAGACGGTGAAGTGGTAAGGAATATTGATGCCGTTGTTCATCAGCTCAGCTTTGATGTCCTGGTCGAGAATCTTGAAGTTGACACGCTCCTTCAGCGGTTTGTCCGAAGCGGAGTAGAGCATGTTCATGATCACCTCGTCGAGGAGTGCCTTCTGATAGACATATCGGTTCTTGACGATCTCTTGCAGCGACTTGCTGGCCGCGGTGTTGGAGTTGCGGTCGGTGCGCAGGATCATAGCCTTGGGCATCTGTGTGGGTTTCACGGCCATCGTCTTTAACTCAAACGAGGAGTAGACGGTGCCGTCCTTTCCTGCCACAGAATATTGATGAGAGTATTGCACGCTGCCATCGTTGGGCTTTCCGCTTCTGGTGCCTACGCTGTCCTTGCGGTAAGCGTGGCGCTCGGTCTCGTTGACGTCTTTCTCAAGATAACGCAACGTTTCGTTGAGCTCCAGATTGCGCGAAGCCTGATAGAGGGCGCGGTTGACGCTTTCGTCGAACTGTTCCTTCTTCATGTTGGCCATCTCACGAATGTAGGTGAGCTGCAGACCAAGCAAGATGACAAAGGAAACGCCCATGATGATGGCGATGGTCCAAATGGATTTCTTCTTCATGTCGGCAAAGATAGGTAAAATCTTAATTGGTTAACAGTTTATTGTTAATGATTATTTGGTCGTTTAACTATATTAACCATAACCATAGCATTATAGATACAATATGACTCTATTTTCTGAATTCTACCAATAAGACTTGGTGATACCAATGGACAGATTGGAGTCTTTATTCATCCACGAATCTACACTAATCTTCATTAATGCTAGTTGATAACTATTCGAGTCTCTATTCTTCCACGAATCTACACAAATGTAAGTCGATAGACATTCGTGGAGATTCGTGGAGATTCGTGGATAACTTTTTGCGGCTCGGCAGAATCTACCTCTTACGCTTTACTATATCTATCATTATTTGTGTTGAGTGAAAAGATTGTAGGATTAGGAAGGAATTGCCTGTGGCTCTGTGTTTCAATGTGAGAATCATTCGATATTCGTTAATAGTTATTAAACGCCAAAAGAATATTCGTGAGATAGAAGAAAAAAGTGTATCTTTGCACTCGCTTTCAAAAACCAAGTACAGACGGTTAAAGCCGTCACTAAGAAAGAAGGTGCCTTAGCTCAGGTGGTAGAGCAATGGACTGAAAATCCATGTGTCCTTGGTTCAACTCCAAGAGGCACCACTCCTCCTTTCATTCTGCCCGGATTTCCAGCAATGGAGTTCGGGCTTTTTTTATGCCCTGTTGTGAACGGTCTTTTCTGCTTCACATTCACCTTCAACTTCTGTGCGTCATTATCTCTATTTTTCTCTTTTTCTCTTTTCCTTTTTTCCTTTTTTCCTTTTTTCCTTTTTTTCCTCATAGCATAGCCTTCCCCATCATCCGTTTTCCTTCATGGTGTTTGTATCTCCTTCTTGGGTATTTCTTTTCGTCCCTTGCAGCATATTCCTGGGGCTGTGTCAAAAGTCAGATTTTGGCCCAGCCTATCATAAATTAGGCAG
>ERZ1023830.62-NODE-62-length-40900-cov-9.707700_pt1 | contig 40900 bp, 54 predicted proteins | sample MGYA00380381_ERZ1023830 | MGnify/ENA primary metagenome ERZ1023830 (study PRJEB33179, sample SAMN07449067) | human gut metagenome | biome: Human-gut; feature: Human associated habitat; material: Faeces | host: Homo sapiens | place: India:Kasaragod | collected... | reverse complement strand
AATGCGGAGGCAGAAATATATACATATCCCATGTAGCTCCCATCCGGATATATCTTAAGGTTACCTGCATCTGCAGACATGCTTTTTAATACAGGCGCCGGCCTTGGTATTTTCCCAGCCTGGATGCGGTTATTCCTACCATCCCAGTGAAAAATGAAAGTACGCCCGTCGCCGCGCCCGCCATTCATATCATGGATCCTTGACGCACGAAAGAACGCCTCATTTCCTGCCTCCTTCATATACGGATCAAGTTCTATTGTCTGAGTTCCCCTCCCGTTCCGCCTTAAGACCACAGTTCCCTTTGCCGACGAGGAAGGGGATGGCGTTGCTGTGCTTTTCTTACAATACATGCCGGATATTATCTTCACTTCTTTCGGCGCCTCAAGGTCATAATCGCCTGCCTCTTCAAAGAAAATACCCGCCTTGAATTGATAGGTTTCTGACTCTACGGTTCCTGCGTTATACCAAGAGCCCTTTTCCGATTCGATCGTAAGAAGATCGCCATTTTCTGCAATGCAGGCATCCTCCGGCCTGAAATATCCTAAAAAGTCCCCCGTGATGAGGTTGTACCAAGCATACCCGTTTCCATTGCCATTTATACCGCCATAGGCATGTTTTTCATCTCCCACATAAGCCTGAAGCGGCTTGTCCTTGTAAGTGAATGAGACAAAGTCCCCGAGTGTTCCATCCGCCTGAAGATCCATGACCCTGTAGGTGCCATCCTGGTAAGAGAAAAAGGGGACAGGGAGAACCGGCTCCGGCTGCCCTGAGAATACAGGGGGCGTGTAGCCGGCTTCTCTGTGCCCGTAAATCGTAGTGCCGTTCGTCCATACCCAGTCCCCCGCCTGCGGATTGATGTCTCCCATCGTAACGAGCCTTCTTCCTCTGGCATCCCAGAACACCCCGTTCTCCCCTCGGACAATCTGTACACGTTCCATTTAGTCTCTCCTAAGCCCCAACAATCACGGCCTGGTTTCCGCATAGCTCGCACCAGACATACTGCCCGTTATGGATGTTGATGTCTACGGCGAGCGTATACCGGTATCCCCGCCCGTTCACATACGCATAGTCCCCGGAAACCCGCGCCCGTAAAATGCCGGTGTCTTCTTTCTGCGCCCTTGCCTTATCTGTTTTCGATTGAAAATTTTTCTGCAGCAAGACTTCACGCAGCCCGGCAAGTCCATACATCAGTACCACCTCACAATCTCTATCGTCTGCTTCAATTCCGTAGGAGTCCGTATCACGCGGTTGGATTCCAGATAGTAGTCATGCCCCTCATAGCGGATCCTGTCCGTAAAGTCTATGAGATGCGGATACTGCCAGATGTCCATGGATATGCGTTCCTCCGTCTTTCTGTTCAGCCATTCGATGTCTTGGGTGAGCTGCTTCAAGAACGCATCGCCTTTGACAGGAAACTCCGTATCAAAAAGAGCAGCTCCTTCTGACGATGCCCCTGAAGGATACTTCCCGCCGAGTCCCAGATTTGACTGGTTCATGACATAGCGGTTGGCTCTGCCTCCCGGCTTGCCGTTTCCCACCGATGACCCCTGATAGACATCATCTACGTACACACGCGTGCCATACCATCCGTTTCCTATGTACGAATGGCGGGTTTCCCTTTTCGTCCACGCTATGGTTCCCTCGTCAGAAGCGCTGCTGCCCTTCTTTGGCTTTGCTGAGATTTCTGTTTCCTTCGCAAGAAATTTCTCCCCCGCCGCAGAGATGGAGTAGTCATAGGTGACCGTAATGGTTTCACCTTCCTTGGTATGAGTCACTTTCTTTCGAAGATAGTCATCGAAGTCGTAGTCATAGGAAACTGTTTCGCCATTGTTTGACTCATAGACCAGAAGGCCGTATCGGTAGCGGCATGACGATCCGCTGAAACTGATCGTTCCGGTAAACCCCAGCGGTTCTATAGTGATGCTTCCCCCGCGGGCAGTATGGCTGCCTTTCCCCGACCAGACCGACCGCACGAGCTTCCTGTCAATGTCAGGCCTGCTGTGCTTCGTTCCCGTGATGTCTATCGTCCTTACCTCGTGCCCTCTCTGGATGATGCAGAGTGTATCGTTCCTTAAGAACACATTGATCCACCTCTGCGGCAGGTTTCCCATCCAGCCAAAGAGGCTCCCGGCAAGGTTCTGTATGGTAGCCCCGATTCCTTCATAGGTGGATTCCGGAGTGAAATCGTCAATAGCAATAACCAGCTTCTTTTTCAAAATAGAAGCGATCTTCTCCGCATGGTCTTTGGCTGTCGCATTGGCTGTATGCAGCTGGTAATTGAACGGCGTATAGAGGAGCTTGTCCACGTCATACATCCCTGTGACCGTCCTCATGAGTCCGGTTCCGCCTGTTTCGTATACAAGAAAACGGTAGGGAAAATCCAACAGTTTCCCTTCTATGACTGATTCAAGGGGAAGATCATAAGGCGTCACCATCTGGAAGGTATCGGACAATGTCCCGCGTACCAGGCTGATGGAAATCTCCGATGGATTCAAACCTTTGGCGCTATAGGGAAGCCGGCGGACAGTATCACTGTCTGCCCGCTGTCTGCTTTTCACGAACATCTCCGTATCCGCCTGGTTCTCAAGACGGTACACCAGGCGTCTTCTGGCATCCGCGTTCAAAAAGATATGGTTTTGGGCCCGCCGGACAGTATCCGAATGGACATACGTCATCCCTATCGTGCGCACAATCTTTCTTGCCGTATCGGCATTCTGCTTTACCCATCCGGCGGCATTCCTGTCGGTATCGGCGTTGAGGGAAACCCTGATCCCAGGCTTATAGGTCACAAAGACTTCAAGGGGCGGATCATGCCTCGATGTATCCGGCGGCTGATGCGTAACACACACATCAAGCGGCGATTTGGTAGCGCTCATAGGATCACACTTTCGCTGATTTCAAACTGAAGCTCGCAGCCTTCACTTCATCCAGAGTCATATCCTTGATGTACGACATGCCGTAGACCATGCTGGCCCCAGAGATTTTCTGCGTGCTGCTGTACACATCCTTCTCACCGTCATTCACGATGCCTGTCAGCGCGTTGACCTTGTCCGAGTTGAAATGGATATCCCTTGCAGAAAGTGTGACGCCAGTGATGCAGATGCTTTCACTTCTGGCCAGGATTTTCTTTTCCAGGTCATCCGTATCAATTTTCTGCGTCAGAACCTGATTGACGTCGGAGGCCTCTGCCTGCGCCGCCCCGATACCCTTCCATGTACCCTCCGGTTCAGTCAGCCTGGCTGTCACAACTTCTTCATGGCTGATATCATAGTCGGCAATAATCACATTGAAGAAATAGTTCTTCTCGCTTTCTGTTTTCAGCCATACGCCATTAAACGGCTTTCCATCATAGCAGTTGCCCTGACGGACAGCCACCTTGTCCCCGTTCATCCAGACCTCGATGATGCCGTCATTGACGCCGGATCGCACATGCATGATGAAATCAATCGATGCCTTGTCTGCATGCTTGGTGGTAAAATTTTTTTATCTCCGCTGAAAATGACCTTGATATAATCGCTTTCATCCAGGCGTACCCCCGTCGGCCATCCCGTCCCCGTCAGTGAAATGATCCCGGAAACATACGCCCTCTTCATAGAGAGCTTGATCCACACGTTGGTAAGGGGCTCCGGAAAGGTGACCGACCGGTCATCGCTGTTATTGGAAAATGCCACCCCGTTTGCCGCATTGATCTTTGTATCGTTTACAGTTGTACCGGCACGGTCCAGTAATTCTCCGTAGCCGGGATTCACATACTTGTAAGCCATATCTTTTCCCCCTTAGACCGCCTGCACCACGACTTCCGTATGGATGACCGTACTGCTGTCCCTTTCAGGCGCTTCTTCCGAAGACGAGCTGACCTTGATCCAGAAGATGACATTCTTATCCCGTATGATATCCGGAATGCTGATCTGGCTCCCCCAGACGCCCTGCTGAGCCATCTGCTCAGGAACCGCGGCAAAGCTCGAGCGCGAATCCGTCTGCGAGCAGGAAAGAGTGGCCGCCTTGGCATCAGATCCGCTGCCGGGGCCTGTGATGTTTTTGATGTAAGGCGTATGGCCGCCTCCCGGGTAAATTTCAGTGATGGTAATCAGCGCACCGGATACAGTTGTCGTAAACTGCTCTGATCTTGCCTTGATGGCCGCCGCGATATTGCCGGCCGTCGCTTCAATACTGCTCCCGACAGAAAAATCCGTTCCTGCCGTCAGCGCTACGTCGCCTACGGTGATAGTATCCCCCGGCGAGGCATTGGCCGTGACCTTGATGACAGCCTGCCCGGAAATCGATAGATCCTTCGCCACCTGCCAGCGCCCTACATTGCCGCCAGTCGGCGTATAATTTGTCCCGTCATAGTGATAGGGCTGGATAAACGAGGTACCGCTGCTCTCATAGCCTTTCTCGCACCGGATGGCGCACTTGATGACCTTCGATTCATTCTTCGTCGCATCCAGCGTCACGGAAATAGGCGCCGTCATGAGACCGTTTTCCGAAACTACAGTCCCGTCCTGAAGCCCCGCGCCAGGATTGTTCGTATAAATATGATAATAGTTTGCCATGCTGCATTCTCCTTATGCTCCCCAGAACTCAAGCTCCAGCCTGTGATAGCTTTCGTGATATTCGACGTAGCTGTCCTTTTTGATGACGACCCGCATATCCTCCCATGTGTTTCCTGCGTGATCCACAATAGTGACTTTCTTTCGCTGCACCCAGTAGTTGTACACTTTCTCATAGTCCCTGTATGCCAGAATGACCGTGCAGCTGATCACATCCCCGGCGTCCACATGTCCGTAGTCTTCCACGACCACGCCGTCTATCGTCTGGTGCTTTTCCTGCCGGTCGTCCGGCGTAATGCTCCAGTCCTCCGGCCGCCGGAAAGCCGCTGCATCCCCGATCCTAAGTTTCAGTGCCATCATGCACCTCCGTAAGCAAGCTGCGATCTTCTCGCAGCATCGGCGTATACAACCTTGATCCGGTCAGCCACATTGTCCGCCATCTTCTTCATCCCGCTCTCATCCATGTAGGTACCGCCCTGGATGGTAACATTGGCAGTAAATCCCGGAATGTCACGGTTAAGTTCGCTCCCGCGGTAAACAGGAATGGTGTTCTCCCCCAGGCGCTTTGCCCAGAGGTCGGTTTCAAGCCCCGGCACCAGATTGTTCTTGACGCTGTTCATAAGCTCGGCAAACCGGGAGACTTCCTCCGGACTTGTCATGTCATTCTGGATGCCGTACTTTTTACGCATCGCCATAAGGACTGCCATTTTCGCATTGTTCATCCTGGTCTCTGTATCGCCCTCCCCCGCCATGGCCTGTCTCATGATTTCAAGGTACTGGCGGTTCTCCTTCAGCATGGAAAGTGCTTCCTGCTGCCGGGCTTTCGTCTTTTCGCGTTCTGCCCAGCGGGTGGCTGTGACTTCATCCACCCCTTTCTGGATCCATGCTTTCTTCTCGCGATCTATATCATCCAGACGGTTCTGCAGTTCAGACTTCCAAGATTTGTTAATCTGGGAAAGCGCCCCTTCATTGAAATCCCTCATGACCTTGGCTTTGGCCGCTTCCGTGTATCTTACGATGTCGGCTTCCTTAGCGCCTTCGGATTTCAGCTTCTCCGCTTTGAGGTCAATATCATGAAGCTGGTTCTCAAGGTCGCTGTGCGTCAGCTTGTAGATTTCATCCGTGAGACCTGCCCCGCCGCCGGATGCTGCCTTCTTCGCCTTCGCCATGGCTTCTTCCACCTTGCGGCGGGTTTCCTCAGCGGACTGGGACGCATCGCTTTTCTTTGCTTCCTGCTCTTTAGGCTTTTCTGCGTCCTTTGGCATGTAGTCAGCCATCGCCCAGTTCCAGAGCCTGCTGATGCCGTCTGCAAGCGCTGTGTCTCCCAGTGTCTCTTTCATATCTGCCAATGTTTCCCGGCAGTCCTTGATCTCGGCTTTGATGAAATTCGCAACAGCCCCGGCATTCTTCATGTTGATGCCAAGACCGTCAAAGGCTTCGCCTGCAAGCTTGCAGGCATCTACCGCAACACCCCCGATGCTTCCAATGGTCTTTACCACGGACTCTATATCCGACTTGTTGTCCTTGATACCCTTCACGAGTGTTTCAATGGCTTCATTGATGTCCGGCATGAGATCGGATACAACAGGCATGAAGGCTGCCCCGATAGCCCCCGAGAGCTGTCCCATGGAGACTTTCATCTCGTTCCATTCCATATTCATTCTGTGCGCTTCATCCGGGTTGAGAAGCCCAGTGGTAGGAATTTTGGCCGCCCGTTCCTGGAGCTCTGCCATGTCTTTCAATACAGGCACAAGCTCAGCCCCGCGGGCCCCCAGGAGCTGGGAAACGAACTCGCTTTCAAGTCCGGCCGCTGCGGCATTCCTGTAGCCTTTGGCAAGGGCAGTCAGCTGCTGATTGACCGGGAGCAGATTTCCGGCGGAATCCTTCATCACAACGCCAAAGGCAGACAGAAGCCGCGTTGTATCATTGCCGTCTTCCCCTGCGCTCTGTATGGCTTTGTCCAGACGGATGATGGCAGGAACTGCAGCCCTTGCATCCGCTCCTGCCAGTTTGAATACCATGTTCATTCTGGCGGCTTCTGCATTCGTGGTATGCATCCTCTGCGCAAGACCATAAATGTTGTTTCCGGCGGTCATGGCACTCTTGGCCATGGCGATAAGCCCCGCACTGACCGCTGTCGTGACACCGACCGCTTTTCCGATGGGGCCAGACATGAAGCCAAGAAGGCCAAGGTCGCCTGCACCCTGTGCCAGGACCGACATGGCGCCTGCACCATTGGCAACGCTGTTGACCATGCGCCCGGCGATCGAAGTCTGCGCGGAACGTTCCTTTCTTACCGCGCGCAGCTGTACTTCGAGATTGGCATAGGCTTTCCGTTCATTCAGGAGCCTTGTTTCAAGGCGGGCACTCGCTGCGCTGTCCGCACCCTTCGCCTGGGCCATCTCCCGATAAGCCGCCGCGACCAGCCTGATTTTCTGCCGCTGGAGGTCAAGCTGGCGGATAAGCGCCTGCTCCCTTGTATCTATGGAGCGGGCTTTGTCCTTGGCCCCGTCCAGCTTGGAAAGGTCGATGTCCGCCTCAATGCGTATCTTTTTGTTCTCATGGTTAATCCGGCTGATCGCCTGGTCTACCGTCTTTCCTGCCAGGGCAAAGTCGCTCGAAAGGGACGACAGGTCAAGCCCCAGCTTGGTATAGAGCGCCGCTACAGTTTCACCCTTTGCCACAGTCTCTCTCTCCCTCCTTACCTAGAAAAATCCCGCCTGATCAATCGGTGTCAGGCGGGGCGAGTTTTCAATTTTTTCTTTGATGACGATGAGGCTCAATGCATAAATCAGATCCGTGTCCATCAGCTCGCTTTCCGTCCAGTGGTAGCGGGCATGAAGAAACTCCCGCCATCCCAATACGGCTTCCATCGGGGCAAGCGTCAGTCCGCCTGCCCCGCTTCCCCGTTTGGGATTTCTGCCATCTTCTGGTTTACGAGAGAAACGATCCATTGGAAAATTTCCTGGTACAGCGGACGGATGCGGGTAATCGGAAGCTCATCCTCGATGACCTTGGCTGTCACGGGCGCATCAAAAACGCTCGCAATGAGCTCGGCCATCCTATCCAGGAACTCCTCCGCCGGAATCTCCCCTGTGCCTGTTTCAAAGGCCATGAAATCACGCCATGCCCTGACTTTAGGTATCTTCGCTTTGTATGTCTTACCGCCGATCACAATCGTTGGTCTGTTCATCTATGTATCCTCCCTTATCAGGCCCCCGCCGTCTCCACACTCTCATACCACTTGGTACCCGTGGTATCCTCAAATCCCTCAGCATCTTCATCGGCGACGCGCTTCCAAGCATTGTCATATTCTCTTACAACAAAGTGGCCGACGAGCTTTGGCGTATTCCAGTGGACGGAACTGTCCTTCCCCTGAAAATTATCCTCGGGCTCGGCAAACTTCCCCTTGAGAAGTTTTACATAGCGCTTCTTCGTATTGGATTTCACCGATTCGAAGAGAATCGCCACATACGGCGCTTCATCGGTCGACTTGTACTCCATCACGCCCTTTTCCACGGTGTGTCCCAGAAGCGTTCCCAGGTCCTTTACGGAAACCTGCGCCATTTCAATAGTGACCTCGATATCCCCGAGATAAGAGGCAATGTCGAAAGGTGCATCATCCCCGTAAAGGGTATTCACCCCGGACGACGGCTTCACGTCGATTGTCTTGACACCTGCAATGCTGACAGGCGTTTCATAGGTCACCCCTGTGCTGTCATCAGTCTTTAGTACGGCATAATGCAAATTTCGCACGCCGATCAGTACTCCCTTGCTCATCTGTTTTTTCCTCACTTTCTGCAATAACAAACCGGAGCGCCGATACACGGATCTTCCCGTCCATCATCCGCTCCGTACTAATCCTCGTCCATCCGAGGTTCTCCATAATTTCACGCACCCGCCGGATAACCGGCATGTCCGATCCATCCGCGGACAGCGCAGAGAGCTGCACAGTGACACGCCTTGCCAGCTCCTGGTCATCCCCAAAGAGATGGGGCACATCGGAAATAACCTGGATGCAGAGAACGGGATAGCGCCCCGAGTAGGACGTCATGTCCTGCCGGATGCTTTTTTCTCCCTCTGCCAGAAGCGACGTCAGCTCTGTGTCGGCTCTCAGTGTAAAGAACACTTGTTCAATTAGATCCATTTTTGATTCCTTTCGATATCGCCTTTCTCAAAGCAGCCTTGAGTGCTTCGCGATAGCTTTCCCTGTGTGCATCCATGGCCGGATAGAAAAATGGCTTGTTGATCCTCGGGGAGAATTCAACAAACCGTCCGTATTTCACACCGTTCTTTGGATTTGGCGCATCCGCCAAAATTTCGATTGCCGTCTTATTCTTGTTCCACCGCCAATGGATAGAATCCCGAAGGCGCCCCGTCCTTACAGGCACCCTCGACTTCATATCCTGGACGATCCTGTCCGCTTCGATTTCCATCTGCCGCCGGAGCGCTTCTACCACTTCCGTGCCATACATTTCTTCCAAAGCAGCAAAGTTGATATATCTCCCTTTTGGCATACATCACCTCAAAGATTGGTGTCTTCAGTCACGCACTCCATGTAGGTCAGCTTGTGCCTTCCACAGGCATCGACGGGCGTCCCCATGCACTTAAAGACAGAGCCGTTCACTTTGAAGCGGCTCGCCGGACTAAGATCCTGCCGATAGCGCACCACTATAAGCACTTTCCTTATGATGTGCGACTCGGCTGTGGTTTCATACATCTCCGATGCATGGTTCTCGATATACGCCCAGACCGTGCTGCCCTCTTTGTAGGTGATACGCTCATTGCCATAAGAGTCGGTAGAGCCGGAAGGAATCAGGATCGTGACGCGCTGGCGAAGCTTGCCGGCCGTGACTGTCTGCAAAATTCGTTCTTCTGTCGTCATTTCATGCGCCTCCTTTCCAATAAGAAAGCTGTGTGATCATGGACCTAACTGGATAGCTGTAATTCATTTCCACCTCTGCGAAGCTGCCACTCTTTACCCCGCCAAGCTCATCTCGCTCCGGGGCCATAGGCTTCAAGAGCGTGACTTTATGTGTGAACCGTCCCGGATTTCTCTTGAACACTTCAAGCGCCCTGCTTGATGACAGTGAAGGCGGCGGTATAGGTGTTGATGTCGGTGAATCTGCAGATAGCGCGGACAAGTACGGAGTTGTTGCGGAAGCCTGCAGATTCATCTGCCGCTACTTCCAGTTCCGGGTAAGCGATATGGTACATCGCGCGGAAATCGCCAACCAATACCGTGTTGTCACCCAGTTCGTCATTTTCCACAACGATGACCGGACGACCTTCGAGCTGGCGGATGGTGCTGCCGTTCGCGTCTCTGGTGAGCAGGTAGCGGTCTTCTTTGTCAGAGACTACGGCCATAGCAGCGAAGGTCTTCTGATTCATGACGATGGTCGCATTAGCTCCCGCATCCAGCGGCAGGGAAATAACCGCAGCCTTAATCGCATCCAGTCCTTCTTTGGACGCTACCGCGGTAACAGTTTTAGCGGTGGCGTCAACAGCTGCCTTTGCGGCGGAAAGGATTTCTTTATTAACAGCCTTCACATAAACGCGATTAAACAGTTTTCCGATCACCGCCATGACATCGGTCTTTGCGTCCATCAACAGTTCGCGAGACACAGGAATGATAGCGCCCTTAGATGCCAGGTTGAACTTGGTGGAGGTGAATACGGCCTTCGTCTCCGCGATCGCGTTGTTTTCGTCGAAATCGGTCAACGTTACAGTCTGAGAATAGTCGATGATCGGAACGGAGCCGGAACGGGTACCCACAGAGATAGCAGTGGTCAGGGAGCGAAGGTCGTTGTTGATGCCGTTATTTTCCTTCAGGTCGAGGAGTTCAGACGGGATCAGCACGCCGCCATCTGCGTCTACGGCCCCGTTCTGACCAGTAGCTGTATTGAAAAATTTCGCGGTATCTTCATTCTTAATACCGAGAAGGTAAGACTTCAGTGCTGCATTAAAAGATTTCTTGTCCATGTTGTTTTCTTCTTTGTTTTTGGAATTCTTCGCGGCCGCTTCTGCTTCGAGCTGCTTTTCATAATCAGACAGTGCGTCCTGCAGCTTATTCTGCATTTCAACCGGCACGGCCTTTTTCTGATCGATCAGTGCCTGGATTTTTTCTCTCAGAGACTTGATTTCTGCTTTCATTTCAAGACTTTTTAACATTCGATGTTCCTCCATCTAAAATAGCGAGCCAGTACGCCTCGGTCTCTTCGTCCAAATGGTCGGGCGGCTTCGCGCGTTGCGTCATATTTCTATGAGCAGTGAGCTGTTTATAGCTCGGCGCCTTATTGCCGTAGGCCGCTCGGTAATCAGGCAGCACGCAGTTGATAATAAACAGGTCTTCGAGGTGCTGGTAGCGACGGATATAGCCATTGATCAGCGCCTCAAGCTCGGCCATGGTATATCCCGCAAACTGCTCCAGCCGCAGGTGAAGCTCCCCAAGCGCGATAGGCTCTAAAGTTTTTAAAAAATCGGTGAATGACATAAAGGACGGACTTATGTCTTCTTTCTGACTGCCATGATCTTTTTTGGGTCGCCGATAGCTCCCGATTTAGCAATAGCCTTAAACAGGGTCACAGACGCCGACGTGAACTTTCCTTCCGCCATGAGCTGGGTAAAAAGATTATCAAGTTCATCGTCGGAAAGCACCGTCCCGCCACCGGCAAGTCCCCATCGAAGCAGGGAGTATACGGTATGCAGCGGGATCGTCACACCGTTCTGAAGCCTGCCTAAGGTGACCAGCAGGCTTTCGCCCAGTTCCTTTTCCAGATTGAAAATACTTTTGACGGTAAATCGTACCTTGTACTCTTTCCCACCAATCTTCATTTTTTCATCAGCTTCAAGAATCATCAGTCTTTCCTTCTCCTCCCTCGTTTGTTGCACTGTCCCCGAGAAGCCCAGTCCCGCCGCGCTGGCTCAATTTGTCCGCCGCCGGATCGTCACTTTCAGGATAGCTCAAAGAAATGCGGGCTTCATTTGGCGTCAAGATGCCCGCGCCCGTATAAGCGCAGAGCACGCTAGCCTTTGCACCCGCATCTAAGAAATCAAATACGTTATTGCAGATATCGAACCGGAAGCCTTTCTGCCTCTGGCGACGCGTCAGAAGCTTGATAGTCAGCTCCAGCGCATACTGGTTTACGATCGGCGCAATCGTATTATTATAAAAAGACGTCATCTGCGTAGTAGAAAACGTTGCAGTCCCTGCCCCGCCCACCACGTTCAGCATGAAAAGCGGGATGCCAAAGAAACTACTGATTTCCTGCGTGTTGATGGTCTTCAGCGTATCGAAATAGTCCTTGATATTATTTGAGATGTTCGAAGCGCTCATTCCGGCAGGCAGAGGCAGGATCGTGCTATCTGTATTCGACAACAGCTCTTTCACCTGTTTCTGCAGTACCTTCTGTTTGGATACGGAAAGGTCGGAAGTATATGAGAGCACGATGGTCCCGCTAAATCCATTTTCCACGCTGGTCCGCAGCGCACTTTCGACTTCGGCATTTCCATCTAGTGTACTGCGGATTACTTCTAGGGCGCTTCGCCCCACAAGGCCGTTAGCCGAGTAGGCTTTCACGTGCAGCATCTCTTCGGGCAGAATCGTGTAAGTCCTGCTGGTCACTGGATCCGTGTATTCGTAAACAATGCGCCTTGCTCCATCAAGGATGTTTGCATCATCCCAATACATGCGAACTCGCGCCGCATCCAACGGCACCAGCGCCGTCAGCGCGCCGAGAGCGTCGCAGCAGATATAAGCGAAGGCGTTCCCGCACCCGAGCCGCTGCTTCTCCATGTACTCCCAGAAGGAATAGGCATTGATACCGGGATACGGCTGCAAGTTCAAGACTTCCTCGAATCCCGCCATCAGTCGGGTGATTTCCTGATGGTCTTTCCCGTACAGTCCCCATCGAGTTTGTGCGATCTGCCTGGCAAGTGTCTCTATGCATGTCGAATACACGGCATCGCCGTTCGCATCTACTGTTACACGGCGACCGCGTCCGATGGGAATCACGCTCGCACTTGGGCCGTCCCGTTTCCTGTTCGCGGCGAAGCCGTTAAAATACGCCTTGATTCGGTCGAACATGATACTACACTCCTTTCGCCTGCTCCATCAACGCTTGCAAGTTTTCAGGCACGGTATACACGTTCTTACTTCGCAGGTCTTCTACCTGCTTCCTCAATTCGCGGTTTTCTTGCACAAGGTTCACCAGCGGAGCCTCCGCTGCCATGCCGTCTTTTCTCTTGGTGGCCACCAGAGAGACGTGGTCAAAGGTGGCAGCGGCTTCCTCCCCGGTCAGATACACATCCCCTTTTTCGATCGCGTCAAAGATATCCCCATTGTCACAATGTTCGTCGATGATGTTATGCATCACTCTGTCGATAGCCTCCATGCCATCCGCATCGCTACGAAGCTGAGTTTTAGATCCGATAGAAATCGTCCAGCAGTTGTGCAGCATGAGCAAACTGTTCTTGTCAATTTCGACCGCATCACACGCAAGAGCAATGATAGCCGCCGCGGATGCCGCAAGAAATCCGACACGCGCCGTCACCTTGCACTTCGCGTTTGCGATGCAGTGCGCTGTTTCCAGTCCCTCGAAAGCATCGCCTCCCGGAGAATCAATATGCAGCACCACGTCCTCTGTGGCGTTTTCAATTCGCTCCCGAAGGGTCAACAGATCGTAAATTGTACCAGTAATAAATAAGTCCATCATCATTCCTCTTTTCTGTACATCTGAAGCTGCGTCAGCATCGCTCGCGCCGTGTAATCCATTGTTACCACGCCGGTAAACATACCCTCGCGCCGATCATACGCACTCGGCATCCACTGGGTTAGTACCCACATATCGCATTTATCGGAAAACACGGAATCTTTGGTATAGATTTCATCAAAGTCATCCACCGCATCACGGAGATAGGAATAGCCCTGCCTAATGGCACTCTCGATATATCCGTCATCTTCTTTGTAAGGGATACGCAGGTAGGCTTTTGTCTGGTTTATATTAATCATTCGTACTTCCCACCTCTCTCATCCATTCATCGACCATTTCATCGCCCGTAGGCAGGTCACTATTGAAATCAATATACGGGGCGATGAATCCTGTGATCGCAGCATCTACGGGGTCGATACGGATATTGCTGTCAGCCCGAAGGCTGACTTTTTCCACGGAATAGAACCCGGATGGATTTCTAACAAGAAGAGAATTTGTCACCGCTTTTTCGAATATGTCTTCATGCCCGCGATGGTAAGCGAGCACCCCGTCTTTCAGATATTGCCCGAAGGCTTCGATATATTGGCTAAGCGCCTTTGGACTTTGATTCTGCAGTATGAAGGTATCACACACAGACTCCAGCCGATCCTGAATCCCCGCCACGTTATACGGATCCGACGCAATGGTCACGAAGTGAAGCCCATTCTTTTCCCGCAGAGTATCCAGCTGCTCGAAGATCTGCGGAGTATCGATATTGTCGCCGCCTGCCCCGTTGCATAAAAAAAGCTCAGTCCCGACATAATCGGTGTAACTGAACTTGTCTTTCTCTATATGCGCCTGCAGTTTGTTCTCTGGCATCCACGACATGACATGCATAAATAACCGATGCCGCGCCGCCGGACTGTTTTTCTTCAGCAGCTTGCCCGTCTTGCTTTCGCCAACGAAGCAGAGAAGCACAACGCTGGAAAGGTCAAGCGTCTGAGATAAGTCGACGCCCAAGTACCAATCTATATAGCCCTTAGTTATTACATCTTCCATGCCGTAGTCCACGCCGCAAGCTTTTAGCTGATCATAGGAACACAGGCTCCGGTCCTCGGCAGAGTACCAGGCATTGCATTGTTTCGTCACGAAGGACTGGAGGGCGAATCCTTTTTCCGTGCACGCCGCACGCGCCTTTTGCGCATACTTTTCTTTAATATGCTTCTTTACCGTAAACCCGTCTGCCTCAAACAACAATACCGGGTTCGCCTTTCCCCATGTGGTAATCTGCCCGAATTCTTTCGCCTGCAGCTCCTCCTGATTCGGTTCCGCTAGAAATAGAAACACGTTGTCAGGCAGCGCATCCTCGTAGAGCATTTTCCGAAGCGTCAGCCATTTCTTGTGGTTGTCACTTCCCACGGAAAACTGTGCCGTCGACATGGTCACCAGCAGGGAGTCCTTAAAATGTGCCTGCCCATCTTGGATGGTCTTCGGGATAATTTCATCACAAAGCATCTCTTCATCAATGACCGCTACTTTGTTGGTATAGCCGTCGAGGGAATTCTTCGCACCCCCGCCGGTACGGAACATGTCGAGCCGGTTGCCAGTGTTCTTATTTTTCGCCCAGCAGGCAGTCTTATTGACATTGCTGAACGTCTCGGCAAGATACGGGTCGTTTTCAATAAACTTCGTGAACTCATTGAAGCAGATGGTCGCGTTCTGCCCTTTGCACGACGCTAGTACAATCAATTCATTCCGGAATTTACTCATCCCCATCAGGTAATGAAGCACACCGGATAAGAGAAAAGATTTACCATTACGCCGCGCCATGTACAGGTTCGCCGTATTGACCACGTAACCACCATCAGGGGTCCTCAACCCGAATATGCCACACATGATGAATTTTTGCACCGGATATAGCTCTAAATGCCGGGGCTTTCCATCTTCATCAATATAAATCAGCATATGCAAGAACTGGAATAAGCGCCGCATAGCTTTGCCGGCGAACTGATACCTGCTACTGGCGTACATTTCCAAAAAACGGGCGAAGCAACGGAATTCAGATTCGCCCAAGAGGTCTATATCCGCCCTTTTGACTAGAGCCTTATAGTAATCTCCAATAAATTCATTCAGTTCATGGGGGATGTGCAGATGTTTCACTGCGTCTTCTATATTCATGGCCAAACCTTTCTTCGTACACCTCTTTTCCCTTCTGAATACGGACGAGTGCTTCATTGCGGCGCCCATTGTTATACCAGACATGGATCTCTTCGTGACTGGCATGTCCTACCGGGATCAAATTGTCCTCATCAAAAAATCGATCCGGAGCGGCATCTCTTTCAGCAATATGATGAACGTATGCCGGATCACACTTTTCCCAGATACCGATACCTAGAAGCCACACGTCATAGCCTGAATACTTCAGTATCACAGCCTTGCGGCACCGCTGCCAAACGCGGGAATGATAGCGTCTTGTACTCTCATTCATACACAGACGCCTCTTCTGGTAAGCCGCAGCCATTTTGGCCCTGCATACGGGGCATTCTTTCCCAGTGAATAACTGGTGACAGTTACTACACCGCTTAAAAGTCGCCATCTTTCTCCGCCTCATTCAGAATCCGGGTATATGGGTTACCATAATCCGCCAGCTCATCCTTGATTTCACTGAACCGCAGTACCTTGTACAGATTCAGCGCAATTTTGTTATATTCCTTGTATAGGATAATTTTATTTTTCAATGCGGTGATTTTGACATCATCCTGCGCAGCCGCTATCTCTTGGCTGATTTCTTCGGCCATCACCATAAAACGTCAATATTGAAGGATCAGCTCCCGGTTAATTTTGGGTACAGAACTACATTTATCATTCAACGTCTAAATGTAGTCATTTAGCGGATTAATCGGCCTATTTCTCTTAATGTTTGCCATTTTGCCTTAATTTTCCATCAATGATAAGAAAAAAAGAAAACTCCCCCGTCGATACGACGCAAGGCAGGCCAAAATTTTCAAACATACCCCCGCCTTGCCAATGAAAAAGCCATCCGATTTCTCGGACAGCTTTTTTATTTTTCTAATGCGCGTCGTATCAACGCTTTATATTTTACGGCTTCAAGCATAGTCTTGAAGCAATTATGCATTCGGGCATTCTGCTCGTCCATTTTGTTCCCCTGATAAATCGCATGTCTGGCTTCTATCTGCTCCGCTTCCCTATTAAGGACTAGATAGTGATAGAAATCTCCCTTTTGCGGGGTAAATGTGTACTGATTGATTGCGGTATCATCTTCAAGCATCATCCCGATACACATAGGCGCAGGCTCGTGTATTCGAGTATAGAGCTCGCCAGCGCGGATCACATACTCATGCCCGTTCAGCGAAAACCATTCCCCGTCCTTGACGCCCTTCAGTTTCATCAGTGCCGTCAAGCATTTCTTTTCTGCCCAGCTATTCATAGTTAGCCTCCTATTTCGAAACGGATATCCCACTTCATTATACTACAGGCTGCCGTGCAAAAGAGCGCCTCTTATGAGACGCTCTTTTACGGCATACCCTAAACATGAAGGAGGCCAAGCATGGAAACGATAGCACAGATCGACTTGTCGGGAATTTCTCCCCTGTGCGATTTCCCTTTTACTATTATATCATCATCCGATGTAAACTCATGTAAACAGTCAAGAGGTATTTTGAGAAATCATACGGATAGCGCGGTCTCGCATGCGATTCAGCCACTGCCTTGTGGATCCGCGTTTCTCTTCGATCTCTCGCCATGACATGCCAGCCAGATATCTATCATAAAGTATCGTTTTCCCCTTCGCATCACGACACAGGGCAAGCAATTCATATGCTTTCTTTCTCATACTGGTGAGGATGTCCATGCATTCCAGCAGGCGCTTGTCCAGCTTGTCGCATCGTTCGATGATCCGCTCCAGTATTTGAGATAAGTCAGAGTTCACCGTGCCAGTGATTTTCGGTTTATCGTACTGCACCGCCTTCACGGCGGCGATGTCATTTGCTACGTGTTCCCTTTCCTGTATCAGATCATAGAGCTCCTGCCGCTGACTGCGCAGCTTCTCGAAGAAATCTCTAACCTCTTCCTCCGTCATCCTTGTTTCTCCTTTTTCTCACGCCGGTGCGCCTCCTGCCAATACCGCTTCTGACAGCCTATGCTGCAGTACTTCTGCTTTGCGGTGTTCGGCTGAAACAAGTGAACACATCCGACGCAGAGCCTTGGCTTGTATATCTTCCCACAAAGAGACTGCCTTTTTTCATGTTTTCGCTGAAGCGCGCGTTTCTTCTTCTCTGCCATGTCACTTGCCTCGTAGTACTTCAAAAGGATGACCGCTTCCGGATAGTCGTCTGCCTCCCACCCGCTGTCAGAAAGCTGCCGCGCGCGCGACCAGAAAGCCGCGCGCGCCATCCATTCCAAGTCGAAATGCTCCCGCTCGCTTGGCATGATCCCGATATGTCCACGGGCGTCGCTCTCGATCACCATGAAAAGGTAACCCTTTGTAAGCATGCCCGGCCTCAGGGTATCCTTCGCCAGCAAGAGTTCGGTCACTCTGGCTCCCTTGCGGAAATAGAGGATCATACTTTGGTCGCCTCTTTTCTTTCTGATGTCAGTGAACCGCCGGGATGCTTAAACCGCACGCCGGCTTCCTCGAATAAACACTGCCTCAGCTCCGCCGGTGTTACAAACCCTTTCTCTACTGTGTCGTAAAGTTCGAGACACATCTCTGCAAACCGTTCTTCCCGTCCGTCTTTCTTCATCAGCTCGCCGAAGTGATCATGGATGACCATGACCGGGATCGCGATCAGCTCTTCAAATAGCCTTGATACAGCTTCATTTTTTGCATGTGCCGCTAATTTTTCTGCTTCTTGCTTGACTGCCTGCGAGCACAAGTCTTTTAGATACTCCGGCTTGACCGTGAGTGTAGCGTTTTTATTTTTTTGACGCTCGATCTTCCTGCGCACCTGTCTGCTGAGCAGGGATCCGGTTGTGTCGATCATGCTTAGTCCCTCCTTGTTAATAATATCCGTTTGCATTATCCGTTTGAATGGACGTACACCAGCAGCCCCGGCAAACTGTTTTTGGCTGTATAGAATTTTTTGCACTGAGTCAGAACTACTTGCTTGTCGTCCTCATAGGCGATGCCGTTCAGCCCGTCGAGTACGACTTTCAAGATGTTGTCAATGTCCGGCTTCCCCGGCGGAAGTTTCCCCGCCAGCGCCTCTGCCTTCTTTGCCCGCGGCCAGGACTTCGGGATCGGAAAGACCGCCTCGATCACGACCGTTACAGCCCCATCAAAGCAGGGCCCGTGCTGTGCTTCATAAGCTTCTGCGATCTGCCGTTCATACGACTTTGTTCTGCCAGGTGTGTAGACAGTCCCGCTTCGCGAAGAAAACCGCGGTCTTGCTTTGCCCTGTACCTTCCCCGGCACGAAGAAATATACCATACTCATCGCTTCCTCCTGATTAACCATTCGACGGTAAGAAGGATGGCAGCAGTCGCCACCAGCGAGCCCGTCAGCACACCAACGAAGAACCACACCGTACTGCTCATGAGATTCTCTCCTCCTTTTTCAGCCTTTTCGCCTCTCGCGCAGCCATAGCATCCACCTCTATCTTTAAGCCCATCAGGTCGCGCACCACTCTCCGCTGGTGGTCCTGCAGGTTATCGACGGCCAGCCAAAGATGCACCATCCCGACGATGCAGACGAAGAGCAGGACTTCCCACTCAGTCATGAGATACCTCCATGCGATCCTGCTTCGCCATATCCAGTATCTCTTTCATGCTGGTGACGTAATGCGGACAATCGCTCATGAAAAGCCAGTCGTCCATTTTCTGATACAGCTTTTCAAGCATCTTCCCCAATTCATTCTTTGAATAGCTGAACACTGTCAGCTTTACAGCTTTGATACGGTCTGTGTTGGACAGATCCGCGTAAAGATGCAGATGTCCATCCAGATCTTTGTCTATATAGATTTCTTTCGGGTCCGTGACAATACTTCCTGATTCTGTCTGAATAATAATCATGATTCCTCCACTGTATAACCGTGAAATGCTATCCAATACTGATTGATTTCTCGCATTTTCATCAAAGCCTCTGCCTCGCTCTTGCACGGGAAGTCTTTATTCGTCCATTTATCATCCTTTTCGATGTAGCGATGGATCTGCAGCAATACTTTTTTCTTTGGCGTCCGCCCCGTCCGGTCCGTGTAGCTGCGGATCGTCAGCTCGATGCGGTCAGCGCCCTTCACAAGATGGCTTCGCATGACTGACCTCCTAGAGCAGTTCTTTGCAACGTGCGGCCGCATCCATATGTTCTTCAGCGCTGATGCCTAGAGCCTTTGCGACCGTCGCACTCATAAGATTCAGGAACATATACGTGCACTTATTTGCTGGGCTCTCCAGAGGGATCTCTTTCACATCAGGATGATCTGCCGCAATGAAAGCCGCAGCCGCTGAGCTTGCAATAGACAAGAAGACAGCCACGAGCTCACCCTTATCTTTGGCATCTACCAAAGTCTCGCACCCCTGCTCACAATTGACCGCGATAAGTACTTCTTTTGCTCCTGGTATAAGAGCTTTCATTTCATCCGCTTTCTTCGCGATGATCTCGTACATCTCTTGTTCTGTCATGATTCCTCCTAAAATACAAATCTGTATTTTCCTGACTTTTTCTGACTGCTTACAAAATCAGCTGATTTGCTATCATAAAAAGATATGTCTAAATCCAGTCAACTCTTTTTCCGGTGAGTGAAGGGGTGGAAGGGGTGGGTGTGTATGTTAAGGAACACCCACCCTTACACCCACATTCACCGCGTGAGATTAAACCCGGAAATTATATATATTTTCCTATATAGAGTTTGCCGGGTTTATTTCCTACTTTAGCGGATTTCATCTAATCTTCGAATCCTGCCATTTCTGCCAGTTGTGACTTCATAAACCTGTATAGGCTCGTTCGCCCGTTTCAAATACGTCCGAACCGTTCGTACAGACACTTGCATCTCATCTGCCAGATTGTTCTGATTCACTACATCCCCGTTCGCTAAATGATGCTCCAGCGTCCGGATGAATTCTTCGTAGCGGTCATTTTTGTTCTGCGTCTGCGTGATGTTCCCCTTGACGCGGTTTCCTTCGATGCTGCCCTCGGTACGCTTCGGATCGATATCAGGGGCGAGCGTGTGGAGCGGATACTGGAAGAGGATGGCTTTCGGCTTCGGCGTCTTGAATTCACGAAGGATGCAGGTGACACAGTAAGCGACATCGCACCCATACTGATCCTTTTCCTCCTCTTTCAGCTCGATCGCCGTCAGGTCGATGATGGCGTCTGCGTCGCGGGAGAAGACGCCCGAGCCGCTGCCGCGGTCGGTCGCCCGCTTGGCGCCCTGTGCGCCCTTGGAGTGATGGTGGCAGTAGATGACAGAGCATCCCAGCTCGCGGCAGATGTAGTCGAACTGATTGCCAAAGTACGCCATATCGCTGGCGGCATTCTCGTTACCCGTGATGACCTTGTAAATAGGGTCGACGATGATCGCCTCAAGATGCATGTCCTTACACCGCCGGACAATGATCTTTGCCAGTTTGTCCATCGGGAGCGCCTTGCCCCTGAGATCCCACACGATGAGATTACTGGAGCTTGGATGCATCGGCATGCCCTTTGCCCGGTAGATGTGCTCCAGTCGGTCGATGAAAGATTTCTCGTCGATTTCCAGATTGATATAGAGGACTTTCCCCTGCCGGCATCTCCATCCCAGAAACTCACCGCCGGACGCAATGGCAAGTGCCAGCTGCATCAGCCAGAAAGACTTCCCCGCCTTCGAGGGGCCTGTCAGTATAGCCTTGTGCCCCAGACGGAGGATACCGTCGATCAAGACAGGGTTCAGAGGCGGCGGGTCATCGATGACCGTATTGAGCGGGAGGAAAGGCGGCAGATCATCCTGCTGCTCCTCCATCCATGCGAGCCATGCCAGATAATCCTTCTGCCCCTGATTGACGCCGATCAGAAACTGCTTCTTGCCGTTCCGCGTGACGCCCGGCATGCGGGACAGGCGGGACGGGTTCTTGTTCTGCTCATCGACTTTGAAGCCGTTTTTGTTGCAGATGTCATACATATGGGCGACGCGCTCATAGTATTCCTTCTGTGTCGCGGCATCGACATGGACGATGGCATGCACCGACTTCCCGCCGGAGTAGACGATGGCAGCGCATGGCAGCTGCATCTGTCGGATGAGCGCCAGCTGCTGGCCGAGCGGCAGCGTGTCCGACTCCACCAGCGCATAACGATAATCAGTGACATTCGCATTCTTAGCCCCTTCTCCGTCCAGCGGATTGATGCGGATCCATGCCCCTGCCGCCTCATTCTGCAGACTGCCGATGGCACTAGACATCTTTTCGGCATGATTCAGCGCCTCGACGATTTCTCCGCACGTCCGCTTACACTGGCCATTGTCGACGGGCTTCCATTTCCCGTCCTTAGCCAGGAAGGAATTCACCGCAAGTCCGACATACTCATCCGGCTTGAAGAGCGCCTGCAGATAGGAGGTGAGGTCCCCTTTCGGGTCCCATTTCTCATCGCTTGGCTCAAGGAAATCTTCCGGCTCGACCGTCGATGGATCGATCAGGAAGTCCGCATCCGTGAAGGTGAACCCCGTCACGGCACAGCCCGCTCCTTCCTTCCGCCCGGCAGGCTTCCACCCGCCTTCCTTCGCCCACTGGGTGATGACGGCACCGGTGACTGGCTGCTCGCGGTCTTCATGGAAAGACTGCCACTTCTTTGCGCATTCCCCTTCATGGAACTTCCCGCCCCTGCGGCTCCACGCGTCCCAGACGCTCACGGGATAGCCCTCCTTCTGGAGAGCCATCCCGACTTGGATCCATCGTTCATAGCTGTAGTCTGGGTCGATGAAGGTCAAGAGCGGCACTAGATCGATCTTACTCATAACCGTTTACCGTTCGGGCTTGTAATACTTCTTGATGACATTGCGCGTGGTCTGCTTGCCGTTCCACTCGGACGTTTCATTATCGACCTCGAAGTCCCCTTCCTGCCCTACGGCGGTCGCCCAGAGCGGGTCATCTGCACCGCCGATGCCGCGCTCTTTGAGCGCATCACCAAGACCGATGGCATCGAAGAAGCAGGCGAATTTCCACTTCTGGTTGCTCTTGTAGACCAAGTAATCTGTAAGGCGCGTCTTTGTTCCGTCTTCGTGATGGATGTCCATCAGGATGATCTTCATCAGCGTGTTGTCCTTCTTCGTGAAGCCGGTCTGGCAGTCATAGACCACGAAGTGGTAACGGCCTTTCGGGATGGGGTCGAAGAGACCTCCCTTATCCTTGAAATCATCGTCCGTAAAACTGGAAAATCCAGTAACCACCATTGCCTTTTCTTTCTCGGTATCCGGTGTAGCATTTCCAAACTGTCCAAAATTCGGCATAATATTTCCCTCCTAGAATGTAAAATTTGTAACTTAATATGTGGAAATTGAGAAAAAATCTCTCAAAATCAGGATTACAAACAGAAATCGTGGTTATAGACTAAAACGGAGTGCGAATGTTGTTCAGCACATAGTATTTGAATCCCGCCCAAGTCTTAGGCTTGATGAGTGCTTCTACATAGTCCGCAGGGATCTTCGCCAGATTCTCTGCTTTCGCTGCGGGTTCGTTAGGGTCTACTTCGCGGATCGCCTTCAGCAGTTCCCCCTCCGTGATCGGCGAAGGGTCTGCCTCCGATACCCCAAGTGCCATCAGACGTGCGAGCTCGTCATACACATTCGTGGGCTGGTCTGGCTTCGCTTCTGCGGGCTCCGCGGCCGTTTTAGGGGTGATCCCCTTCTGTGCTTTCTTCTTCGCCTGATACGCCTTTTCCATGGTGGTTTTCGGCGACGTGATAGGGCGGGCGGGGATGATAGACTGGATTTCCTTGAAGTCGAAATCCAGAATATCTGCGAGCCCGAAGCGGTTCTTCGCGTCCGCGAACGGCGTGTGCGTCGCACGCATCCTGCGCTGACCGCCAGCTGCCTTGCCTTTGCCGTCTGCGCCCTGACGGATGATGACTTTGTAGTCCGCAAAGAGCAGAAGATCCGCCCACTCTTTGAGCAGAGCCCCCAGTGAATTGTTCTTGCTCCCGGGGAGCTTCATCTCCCAGTGGTCATAGCTCCCGGTATCATCCGGGCGGGTGACCGTCCGCTGCATCGCGTGTGCCAGGAATACGACATTGAAACCCATATTCACCAGCACCTCCGCATTGACCAAGAGCTTTGAGAATTCTTCAGCGAGGATCACATAGCCCTTGCCGTAGCCGAATTCTTCGATGCTCTTCTTGCTGCCGTTTGCCTTGCAGATGTAGGCACTCGCCAGTTTTGCCGCCATATCCGCCGTGTCGATGACGATCGTCGAATAGGGAAGCGACGGGTCGCGCTGGATCTGGTCCAGCGTACCCATGAGAGCGGGCCAGTCTTGGATAGAGTCGATACGATCGACATCCATCCGGCGGCTGCCGCGGTCCAGATCGAGGAAAAGCGGCGCGGGAAAATGACTGGCGAAAGTCGTCTTCCCGATGCCTTCCACGCCGTATACCACGACCTTGACGGCACTCTGCTGGATACCCTTGTTAATGGTAAGCATATATACCTCCTAATGATGTATTTCTAAAAGTGAATCGCCGGATGGCTATCACTTAATAGACAGATTCTGTTTTTCCTCCAAAGAAGCGCCGGGGACGGCCTTCCCTGCTTTCAGAAGCTCTTTGATCGCCAGCTTGTCCGGCTTGGTCGTGATGACCTGCTTCATGAAGCACATGGGGATCATATTTTCATCCGGGATGGATACCATCACGGACTTTCTCCAGCGGATTTGGGCACTAGGCACATCCGCCTTCTTGCCCGCTTCCAGATGCATGGCCAGATAGGTTTTAAGGCTCTCCAGCTTCTTCTGCGCCGACACGGCTCTCGCCGTCAGCTTGTCTACTTCTTCTTTGTACTGCTCGATATCCGACTGGAGATTCTTGATGTACCGGCAGATGTTATCCACCTTGGACCATTTCTCCATCTCGAGATCATCCAGTGCTTTTGTGTCCAGTACTTCCCCGGTGCTGCCATCTACGGCAGTGCCTTCCGGGGTGACAAAGATATTTGCCAGTTTCTCATCGATTTCATATAACGTCGCCATTTCTCCTCCTATTTTTATGATATGAATCCAACACATTGATAAATTCCCAATAAACACCACTCGGCATTTTCGTGGGAGGCATCTGTGCCGGAAGGTCCAGCAGATCCTCCGCCACATCCACCAGCTCTGCGAGCCTATCCAGCTCTTCCTCTGAGCAGCCCTCAAGGAACGGCCAGTCCCTCTCACAAAGATCGATCATCATGTCCCATTCGAAAGAAGACATCATGTCGATCATCTGCTGCTTGTTCCCCATCTGCTGCTCGATGGTGCTAAACATCATCTGCAGATGCTTCACCAGCGCCGCTGCGTCTCTCAGAGGGTGCCGCTTCAGCCTGCGGCTGATGTTTGCGTGGATCATGCTGCATTGCTTACAGCAGGTGCCCTGACTCTTGCTATCGCGCGAATTGTAGTAGGTCTTACCGCAGATCCGGCACTGATGCGGATACATCCGCTTCGGCTTCGTATTCAATCGGCTCGCCTCCCAACCAGTCATCCCATGCGTCATCCGCGTGCTCCATCTCGTATTCTTCCCGTTCAAGGCGGCGGCGGGCGACTTCTTCATCGAAGTACCCAATACCAAGCACCATGTGATTTTCAAGCTCTGCCATGATTCCTCCATTTCTGCTATAATAGAGGCAGGAATGCGTATCAAAACCTTCCTGCCCGAGCCTTGGCAGCTGCTACTGCTAAGGCTCTTTTCCTTTACTCTTTCACCTGCAGCTCGATGACCTGCATCTCGCCATTGCCATCTTTCAGATCATCGGTGTTCGCGAAGATCCCGGTGACGACCAGAGGCGGGACAGGTTCTTCTTCATTGATGGCACTCTTGTAGCCGAAGAAATAATCGTCGCCATCCTCATTGAACACGTGGACAGGCTGATCCTCCATGAGGAGCTCGAGCGCCTGTTCCAGTGTGACTTCGTCTTTCATTTAGTCGCTCCTTTCCACGAACGGTCGGTACTTCGACCGTTTCCTAGCCTTCTTTTCTTCGGCTGCGTTCTGTTTCTTCCACATCAACGCCATACGTTTATGTTCAGCGCAACAGTACATGGCCGTCCTCGACTGCGTACCAAAGGCCTTTCCGCACCACTTGCAGCATCTCTCAAAGTAGCCACCACCGAAGCCTCTGCCCGCCGGAGCTTTCGAAGCCCTTGCAGCCTTCGGCTTATTCCGCTTCCAAAATGCCTTTTCGCATTTAGCACTGCAGAACCGGAAACGCTTGTCATTCTTGCTCATGACGCGGACCCAGTGTCCGCATTGCTCACATTGGAACTCGCGGAGCGGAATGCCTTCTTCCGCTTCTTCTTTAGCGTGGTCCTTATCGCGGCGCCCTTCGTAGTAAGAGCGCCTCTCACACTCTGCGGAGCAGAAGCGTTTCCGCGCTGCGGCATCCGCAGGGAGCGGCTTTCCGCAATATTCACAGCACCTCACTGCGCCACCGCCATTAGCAGGGTGTATGCCGCGGCGCACACCAGCGTCAGCGGATAGATCGCCACTTCCTTCCAGAACCTCTGGCGTGCGGCGCTAGGATCGTATTTTGTGGTTACTTGAGAGGCGAGAGCCGCGGTTCTCGCCTCTTCTTGCTCACGTGCGTCAATCATCTGATGGACGATCTCTACTGCTTCTGCGCTGGTCATGATTTATTCATCTCCCTCACTTCTGTAACCACTCTGGATGCCGCCATGTATCCGGCGGCTTTGCCCTCGTAGATCCGCGCCATCATGTCCTTTGCATACAATCTGGCACTTCCCGCCATGTTTGTGTTTCGGGTTGTTTCATGACGCAAAAACTGCATCATGGTTTCGATCAGTGCCTTCGACTGCATCATCTGCATGGCAACGGCGAGGGCGTCGGCCTTACCTGTCAGGTAGTCCCCGACGGACTCATCCTTGCAGGCGACCAGCTCGACGCCCGCATCCGCGCGAAGAGCGCCCAGCTGCGCGAGGATCACTTCTCTCATTGCTTTTTCTCTCATTTCGTTCCTCCTAGGCAGTCTCATTCTTTCCTGCCGCCTCTTTTTGCAGCCGTTTGAGCTGGCTGCGGAAGTCGAACTCATTGCCGCGGTCGCCGCCTTTGATGACGCGGCAGTGGTTCCTCTTTTCTGCGGCGATCTTCTGCTTTTCCACTTTCGCCTCCGCCTTGAGGCGCGCCATTCCTCCTTTGAAATCAAAGGGGCGCGCCCCCAGCTGCTGCTCTTCCCACTTTTTCTTTGCGGCGGCCTGCGTAGCCTCCATTTCCGCCTTCATGGCGATCTTGAGGTCTTCAAGCTCAAACTTGAAGGCCTTCTTCCCGTTGTGGTAAAACGGGAAAGCTCCTTTTCTGATGAGCCGCCGGATCTCACCGTACTTATAGCCGGTGAGCTTGGCGGCCTGCGAGATGTTTACCCACATGGCTATCCCATCCTAGCTTCGATTTCTTTCAGGGCCCATGCGGCACCATCGACGCGGCCGCGTGCGCGCCAGACTTCGCAGTCGCAGTCTGAGAAGTCCTCGTACAATTTGAGCCTCTTCTCCGCATGGGCTATGTAATCGCGAACCCGTTTCAAGTCATACTCAGTAAAATTGTGGTCGAGGATAATTGAGCCCACCATGATCACGATTTCACGGTTTGCAATCGCCTGCCCCATGGCTTCGGCCGCTCCTTGGCCACTGGAATTGGACACGATTCGTCCGTATTCCTGTCTCTTCCGGTTCATCGCTCGGAAGAGGTCATCTGGATCTTTCAAAATTTTCATGGTGATTCCTTCCTGTTCCCTAAATACGGTTTTCCGTATTTTTCTTGGTAAAAAAAAGACGCGATGTTTCTTCTGCGTTTAACTCAAAGTGATCAGACACTCGATCCATTTCCGTTTGAGTAAACGGAGTTCGGTTCGCCAGTCGATCGTAAAGTGCGGTTTCACTGATAGTAAGGAACCTTGCGAATTTTCGATTTGTTCCAAAGTGTTCCTTGATGAACCCTCTTAAAGAAGCATAATTAAATTTCACCGGCATTGAATATCACCTCCCTCGGCATACGGTTTTCCGTATCTGTGATTATAATACACTCTCTTATGCATTTTGTCAACGGTTTTCCGTCTATTCGCTTCGTTTTTCCGTTGACTTATGAAATAAGCTCAGTTATGATATGAATAAATAGTTTTTTAATAGGAGCGTGAAGCATATGAACCAGAAGCTAATTCAAAGGATGAAACAGGTAATGAATGAAAAAGGGATAACCCAAGCAGAACTCTCTAAGAGGACTGGGATAAGAGCGTCTTCGATTTCCGATTACCTAAACAACAGGTACGAGCCAAAACAAGACAAGATATATTTGATATCTGAAGCGTTAAGCGTAAATCCCGGATGGCTTTCCGGGAGAGATGATTCTTCGGCGATCCTGAAAACAGACCCCTTTACCCTCAAAAACATTGTCCCCATTGAAAGACGCATGGTCCCCATTATCGGACAGATCGCCGCCGGAAAGCCAATACTCGCTGATGAGCATATAGAAGCCTTTCTGCCGTGTGATACCGGCGTACACGCAGACTTCGGGCTTGTGGTAAGCGGGGACAGTATGATAGGGGCTGAGATCCATGACGGTGACGTGGTATTCATCCGCAGCCAGCCCATCGTAGATGATGGCCAGATCGCCGCCGTCCGTATCGACGACGACGCCACCCTGAAGCGCTTCTACAAAAATCCAGACGGCTGCACCCTCGTGTCCATGAACCCCAAGTACCCTCCCATGGTGTTCAACTCCGGAAATTGTGACTCCATCCAGATCATCGGTCTGGCAGTGGCGAAGTATTCAGTGATCAAACAGTAAGAAAGGGTATTTGACATGACAAAAGATATTGAATCTATCGATGCATCCTTATTTGAATCCATTAAGCATATCAATGAGTATGGCATGGAATATTGGACTGCGAGAGAATTATTAAAAGTTCTTCAGTATGGCGAATACAGATTTTTCTCTAAAGTAATAGATAAGGCAATAGATGCATGTATTGCTAGTAAAAACGATGTTCGTGACCATTTCGTGCACGTGCACGATATGGTTAACATTGGCAGTTCTGCTAAACGACGATTAGATGATTATCATCTTTCCCGTTATGCCTGCTATCTTATTGCTATGAATGGCGATCCAAGAAAAGAGGCTGTTGCATTGGCACAGACTTATTTCGCTGTGAAAACTCGCCAGCAGGAACTTTCAGAGAATTTCGAAAGGCTATCAGAAGAGCAGAAGCGACTGGCTATTCGTGGAGAATTGAAACATCATAATAAGTCTCTCGCCGATGCCGCCCATGAGGCAGGGGTAGAGACTTCTCGCGACTATGCTATATTTCAAAACTTCGGCTATATGGGATTATATGGCGGTCTCAAGGCACAGGATATCGCTAAACGCAAAGGGCTGAAGAAAGGACAGGCTATCCTTGACCATATGGGCAGCACGGAGCTGGCTGCGAATCTCTTCCGCGCCACGCAGACCGACGAGAAGCTGCGCCGTGACCATGTGAAAGGGAAAGCTGCCGCTAATACAACTCACTTCGCTGTCGGCAAGAAGGTTCGCGAAACAATCAAAGAACTCGGTGGTACTATGCCAGAGGATTTACCGACTCCTGATAAAAGTATCAAGCAGATCGAAAGTGAGCAGAAAAAACTTTTGAATAAGCCAAATAAATAATAATAGGTCATATCAATCGGGCTGGCAGTGGCGAAGTATTCAGTGATCAAACAGTAGCGCCGAGGGTTTTCTATTGACAGTTGTTACTTGTACTTATATAATGGAGATACACAAGGAGTGCAGATACCTCTACGGGGGCCTGTACGGGAAAGTCTTCTCCATTATTGGAGGAGGCTTTTTTTCGTGAAAGATTTCAAAACGATCGATGAACAACTTGCTCTGCTTCGCTCAAGAGGATTGATTATTCCCAATGAAGAGAAGGCCCGGCTGTACCTTCTCACGAACAATTACTACAACATCGTTAACGGGTACAGTAAATATTTCCCCCGCGACGGAGAAATTTACACTGCGGGTACCACCTTTGATGAGGTATGGCATCTGTACATCTTTGACAAGGAGATAAAGAAAGCTTTTCTGGAAGCGATCCTGAATGCCGAGTCTCATTTGAAGGCGGTTTTGGCCTATCGTTTCGCCGAAAGATTCCGTTCCCCTTATGCTTATCTGAGCCCCAATGCTATGATCAGAACAAAATCTCTTCTGTCTTGCGAGTGATTTCCACTTTGTCCCAATTCATTAAAAAATACAGTGAGGCCAAAGACACAAGCATTTACCATTATGTCCATCATCATCACGATGTCCCCATCTGGGTCCTCGTGAATTATATGGATTTCGGTTCTCTCCGGTATATGCTTTCTAATGTACGTCCTGATCTGCAAAATGCAGTGGCAAAGGATATGATGAATTTTGTCAGGTTATGGATCCCGGATGCGAAGAAATTTCCGCCGGAAGTCCTGCTCAGTTTTATGGGTAATATAAACGCCGTGAGAAATGTATGCGCGCACAATAACCGGTTGCTTGGTTTTTCCTGCTACCAGAATTGCCGGCACTGGGACCCGCTTCATGATTCCCATCCCGTCAAGAACCTGCGCAGCGTTTATTCCGTATTCATTACGCTTCAGTGCTTTTTAACGGAAACCGAATATGGGGCGCTGCATAATACGGTCCGTAAGCGGATGAACCGTCTGGGCCACTGCCTGTACTCCATCACCCTAAATGATATCCTCCGGACCATCGGCTTCCCTGATAACTGGAATGCGGATGCCGCCAAAATCCAATATTGAGAATCGAAAGGCGCATGATCCCCATTATCGGGCAGTTCGCCGCCGGAAAGCCAATACTGGCGGATGAGCATATAGAAGCCTACCTGCCGTGCGAAGTAGCAAAAGATTTGCATGAATTTTCTGATCGATTGTTTTCAAAGTATTCGTACAACAACAATTCACTTATCCAATCGACTTTCGATGTAATCTCGTCTGCCATTGACAAATGGTATCCCATTGTGTAAAATGAAAGCACGTGGAAAAATACGCTCTGCGTATTTTGCGGGGGCTGCATCCTGATCGATGCAGCCCCCGATTTTTTGTTGCAATTCATCCCCATCTTGTGTATCCTATATGCAGAAGAAAAAACGGTTCACCGTTTTAGGGGGATGATATCTGCGAATATCGTCCCCTATTTTTATTGCCCGTAAATATATAACCTTGACGCTGCGCCTCTATTCTTGTATCATGTATGTACAAGCAAAACCGATGAGGTTTTATAGGGCGCGCGTCTTCGGACAAGCGCCTAAATTTTTGCCTAAAATACAAGCGCTCTGTCTATGCAGGGCGCCTTTTGCGTCTCCCCATTTTACCAAGGTCGGCAAAATGGGCCAAATGAGAAAAGGAATATTCATTTTATGAATATTGCAAATTCTGATTTCATCTAATTTAGTTTCAAAATTGGCCGTTTTTGAAACTAAAGGCTCTCTGATTCATCGCTTAGTTTCAAATTTCCCACTTTCTGAAACTAAAGACATGCCGACAAGGTGGGAGAAAGGAGCTCGCTATGCCGGGACGATATAAAGAAGGGACAGTTCACTGGGAAGAATCACGGCAGCGGTGGCGCGCCTTCGTCTCCGTGGATGGCCGCCGCTATTCGAAGCGGTTTCTTAGCCGCGATGAGGCTCTGGCGTGGACACAGAAGATGCGGCTCGCCGCGCATGATGGATCCTTCGTAGCACCCTCCGCCATATCTCTGGGCGAATGGCTCATCAAATGGCTGGGAACATACAAGAAGCCCACGGTAAAGCCTTTGACTTATGAGCGCTATCTATTCACTGCAAACAAAGCGCTGCCGCTCGCTGGGATCTCTCTGCAGAAGCTGACGCCCACCATGCTTCAGGAGCTCTACAATGCCCTGACGCCCGACTGTGCCAAGAAACTCCATGTGCTGCTCCATGGTGCCATTCAGAAGGCATGGGAGCTGGGGATGGTCAGAAAAAACGTGGTCACCTTCGTAAAGCCGCCCCGCGTCATCAGGCAGGAGAAAGGGATCTTTACCAGCGAGGAGCTGAAGAAGATGATGGAGCTGGCAGAGTCAGATCCGAAGCTAAAGCCCTATGCACTCTTTCTTCTTGTGGCCATCAATACCGGCATGCGCCGCGGGGAGCTGCTCGGTCTTCGCTGGTGCGACGTCGACCTTGAAGAGCGCACTCTTTTCATCCGCCAGCAGGTACAGACGCTTTCAGGTGGTACGCTCATCATAGACACCCCGAAGACGGCCGCGGGCAAGAGAAAGATCTCTATCCCGACCAAGGTGTACCAGAAACTCAAAGAAGCGAAAGCAGCGCTCCCCGCTATAGACGAAGAAGAGCACGACCTCGTATTTCTAAACCGCGCCGGGACGCCTGTCCGCCCTGAAGCGATAGAAAAGATGTGGAAATACCTCATGTCCAAGTCCGGCCTGCCCTACAGGAATTTCCACTGCCTGCGGCATACCCACGCCACGCTGCTGCTGGCGAACGGCATCCCCATCATCGAAGTCTCCCGCCGGCTGGGACATAGCAGCGTGACACAGACGCTCGACATGTACGGCCATGCGATTCCCTGCTATGATAAAACCATCGCCGAGAAGATCGACGCCATTTATAATTAACCAAACGAAAAGAGGCATCTCATCGCGAGATGCCTCTTTTCTAGTCTGCAAAGTCCCAACGAGGACCAACTGCGCCCAAATTGTGCGCCCACTCAATGTGCGCCCAAATGCGCTATTTTATTTTGTCCGATATGATCGGAGAAATTCTGGTGCGTCTAGAGAGATTCGAACTCTCGACACCTGGTTCCGGAGACCAGTGCTCTATCCACTGAGCTATAGACGCTTAACAAGCGTTATTATAGCATATGGAGAGAAAATAAGGAAGGGGAAAAGATGTCTCGCTTTTGCCCGACAGGAGAATACGAACCAGATCCCGCTCTCCTCCAGGGCCGGATCCTTCAAAACTATTTTTCTACAAATACTCTCGGGATGCGCTTCAGGTCGCACATGATTTCATGCGGGATGGTCTCAGCCGTAGCAGACACTTCATCGACAGTGATTTCTTCCTCTCCCTGCTTGCCCATGAGGATGACTTCATCACCGGGACGGACTTCGTCATCGCAGGCGACCATGAACTGATCCATGCAGATGCGGCCGACGATCGGGCAACGCTTGCCATTGATGAGGACGACGCCCTTATTGGAAAGGCTTCTGTGCCAGCCATCCGCATAACCGATCGGGACGGTCGCAGTCTTCATATCCTCTTTGGCGACATAGGTACCGCCGTAGCCGATAGCTTCACCCTTATGCAGGATCTGGACATGGGTGACATGGCTCACGACGCTCATCGCATACTTGAGGTCGAGCTTGTTCGTCATGACGTCCGATGGCTGCGGCCCATAGATGATAATGCCAGGGCGGGCAAGGTTATGCCAGCTTCTCGGGATATCAATGACACCGGCACTGTTGGCGGAGGAGATCACGAAGTTTTCATCGACCGGCATGTAGGAGATCGCTTCATCGAAGCGATCGAGCTGTTTCAGTGCAGCATCCTTTTCTTTGTGATCCGCTGTCGCCATATGAGTGAAGGTGCCATGTGCGTGGATGTGCGGATAGGCTTCGAGCTTTTTCAGGAGCGCAGGTACATCCTCCGGATGAGTTCCGATGCGGTTCATGCCCGTATCGATCGGCAGCATGACTTCGATCGTTTTCTTCGAAACAGCCGCGATGGCTTCCAAGGCGTCAAGATCGACGGTATCATCGATCGGCATGATGAGGTCTTTATTCACACCGATAGGCATATCCTCCGGCAGCGGCAGTCCCAGTACATAGATCGGGCAGGTGAATCCGGCGTCGCGCAGCTCCGCTCCTTCTTCCACACGGGCAACAGCAGCCGCGACGTAGCCTTCCTCGAGGGCGATGCGCAGCGTTTCCTTCGCGCCATGTCCATAGGCATTCGCCTTCACGACAGCGAGCACATTCACTTCCTTCGGCAGATGCGCGCGGATGACCTTGAGATTGTGGCGAAGCGCATTCAGATTGATTTCCATGTAAGAAACCGGCATTTGTATTCCTCCCATTCTTTTCTGCCGTCGGCAGAAATGAAAAGCACCGCGCCAAAAGTATCAGGCGATGCCTGATACTTTGAAGCCTCGGTGCTTCCTTTTATTTTTATGCATCTATCATACCGCGATTGGAAGGAAATGGCAATGGTGCGCAATGCGATTGTGTGAGTAATGATATAACGGGTTCGATAGGTTTGACAGGTTCTACGGGTCCTAATGCCGCGATATCGGGTCAATAGACAGAAAGATGAACCGTTTTTCTCTCACCGGCCATACGTCATCGGACGTTCTGCTGCCACGGACATTTTCTCTTTCCCATCATAAGGCATAGCAGCTTTGGGTTTCTCGAAAGACGGAGCACCGCCAATGCCAAAGTAGCGTTCAAAGAAACCTTTGAACTTGTCGATTACACTCTGTTTCTTTTTGGCACGTGTCCCAGACCCAAAGCGGGAAATCGGTGGGAGAAGGGCATCAATATCAGTTCCCGCGGTCTTGATTTCCCCATCACGGAAAGCATTTTCCATATAACGGCGGGTATCGTCCTCCTTTAGCCGTTCCCCCTGAATGATAGCTGAAAGATCCTCTTCTCTCTTTTCTGCGACATAGCCATTCCACTCATTCAGGATATCTCCCGACTCATTGACACCGGCTATGAAATTCTCGATCAGATCCTTCTTGCTGCGAAGCTCAGGGCTCGCGTCGATAGCCTTACGAATGGAAATCAGCACCTCTTTATCCTCACAATGGGTATCATGATACTTTTTTACCAGCATCAAGATATAGTCGATATTGATCTCCACCTGGCGGATGAGCTCCGTCTCGAAGACTACATCCTCCGTGACATCTTTTTTATCATGCTTTTTCCTGCGGTCCCACTCTTCTTTGATATCGAGATACCGCCCCTGGTAATCCTGCCAGTCACGGGCGGAAAGAATTTCCTTTCCTTTGAATTCATCGAAAGACGAAAGCAGATTCCTCATGCGAAGCAGGACGCCGAAGAGCAAGATGAATTCCTTCTGCTTTTCTTCGCTGATGATATTTCCGCCCAGAGGAAACTTATCCTTGAGCCTCTTCACGAAATCCACATATCCATCCCTGTGCTTGCCATCCGTATCCGTATAGCCTTCATAGTAGTCCTTGAAGCGGCGCATAAGCACGATGCCTCCGGCATTTTTATCCCCGAAGAGAGAAATCGCACTATCCACCCGTTTCGAAAGATTTCTAAAGCAGACGATATTTCCAAACGTCTTCACCGCATTCAGAATGCGGTTCGTCCGGGAAAACGCCTGAATGAGCCCATGCATCTTGAGATTCTTATCCACCCAGAGCGTATTCAGCGTCGTCGCATCGAAGCCAGTGAGGAACATATTCACCACGATGAGCAGATCCAGCTCCTTATTCTTCATGCGGAGCGAGACATCTTTGTAATAATTCTGGAATTTATCGGCTGACGTATCGTAGCTGGTATGAAACATCGCATTGTAGTCCTCGATCGCATGCTCCAGAAAATCCCGTGAATTCCTGTCGAGAGCTGATGTATCCTCCGAATTTTCCTCCCCCAGAAGCCCCTCCGCTTCCTCTTCATTGGGCGCATAGCTGAAAATCGTCGCGATCTTCAGCTTCTTTGTCGGATCGGCCTGCATTTGCTTCTTGAACTCTTCATAGTAGAGCTTCGCCATCGGGACACTGGCCACCGCAAAGAGGGAATTAAAACCAGACAGACGCTGCTTCTGCTTGATTTCCTCGACCTGGTTCTTCCCGGACGCCACCTCGCTGATATTCGTCAGTGCCTGATAGACATACGTCTTATCTCCGCGATACGTCTTCTGGTCGAAATGCGTGAGAATGTACTTCACCACCACGGAAATTCGCTCCGGCGCCATCATCACCTTTTCGCGATTGATATCCCAGACCATCTCATCGGAGATATCCTCATCCGCCTCCATCGTCTTGATGTAGTCCACGCGGAAAGGAAGCACATTTCTGTCGCGGATGGCATCCACGATGGTATAGCAGTGCAGCTGGTCGCCAAACGTCTGCGCCGTCGTGAAGAATTCCGGATTCTTCCCACGGCCCGCATTGACAGAGAAAATCGGTGTCCCCGTGAAGCCGAAGAGATGGTACTTCTTGAAATTTTTCACAATCGCCGAATGCATATCGCCGAACTGGCTTCGATGGCACTCATCGAAAATGATGACCACATGCTCATCATAGACCGGATGCCCCGGATTCTTCTTGATGAACGTCGAAAGCTTCTGGATCGTCGTGATGATGATACGCGCTGACGGATCTTCCAGCTGCTTTTTTAAGACCGCCGTCGACGTATTGCTGTTCGCCGCCCCCTTCTCGAAGCGATCATACTCCTTCATCGTCTGATAATCCAAATCCTTACGGTCCACAACAAAAAGCACCTTGTCGATATACGGCAGACGCGAGGCGAGGCGCGCCGTCTTGAAAGACGTCAACGTCTTCCCTGACCCCGTCGTATGCCAGATATAGCCTCCCCCATCGACCGTACCATACTTCTTATAATTGTTCGCTATCTCGATCCGGTTCAGAATCCGCTCCGTCGCCGTGATCTGATACGGACGCATCACCATCAGCATCTTTTCTGACGTGAAGATACAGTACCGTGTCAGAATAGAGAGAATCGTATGCCGCGCAAGGAAAGTCTTCGTGAAATCGATGAGGTCAGAAATCACTGTATTATTCGCATCCGCCCAGAAACAGGTGAATTCGAAGCTGTTGCTCGTCTTCGTCCGGCTCGCCCCGCGCTTCTCATTCTCCTTCACCGCATTGAAGCGCGTACTGTTCGAATAGTACTTCGTATTCGTCCCATTGGAAATCACGAAAATCTGTACATACTCGTAGAGCCCTGCCCCTGCCCAGAACGAATCCCTCTGATACCGATTGATCTGATTGAATGCCTCGCGGATCTTCACCCCGCGCCGCTTCAGCTCCAGATGCACCAAAGGCAGCCCGTTTACCAGGATCGTCACGTCATAGCGATTGTCATAGGAAGCCCCATTCTCCTTCCCATTCTCATACTGATGAATCACCTGCAGGCGGTTATTATGGATCTGCTTTTTATCAATGAGCGTGATATTCTTCGTCGACCCATCATCCCGCTTCAAGACCTGGACATTGTCCTCCTGGATCTTCTCCGTCTTCTCCTTCGCATGCTCATTCGGGTTCGCAAGGACGTGATGGAAGAAATCATCCCATTCCCGATCTGAGAAATGATACTGATTCAGCGCCTCGAGCTGCTTACGGAGATTTGCGACAAGGTCCTTCTCCTCATGAATAGAGAGGTATTCATAGCCCTCTTCGCAGAGCATACGGATGCACTCCTTCTCCAGCTCCGCTTCACTCTGGTAGCTCGTGGATCGCCGCTTCTCCGGCGTATATTCCGTGATGACGGTATTCTCAGACGTTTCCGCAACGACTTGGAATTGTGACATAGAGGTTCTCCTTTCTTCCTTTGAGCGCAAACTTTGGACTATCCCTTTCGCTCCTTGAATGTAAGCAGCTTGTCTCGGTAGTATTCGTACTGCTTCCTCCGCGCCTCGATCTCCGCCGGAAGACCGTGGGCGATATCGGTGGTGAGCGCGTCGAAGCGATCAAGGATGTGGACGATGCGTGCTTGCTCCTTTAATGACGGAATTTTCACTTTTGCACGACTGATGTTATCGTTATAAAGCCTTGCAATCGTTCCCCCATTAGATGCCACCCAAGGCTGAAGCTGATATACATATCGCAGGTACGAATTCAATACAATCTGCTCATCATTGGCAATCCAGACGATATTCGAATCTTGGTAATACGCATCCTCCCCATTGTAAACAACGGTACGTCCAATAGTTCCTGCTGCTGAAATAAGTACATCTCCCTTTTTCGGATATGAATACCTAGTCTTGTATTCCTCGAATTTCTCACGAGAAATATACGCATCAGCATGCTTCCCAAATGTACCTATCTTGTAAAAAGGAACCCCATTCTCTGTGTTTGTCTCAGATTTTAAGATACGCTTACACATAGAAACTTTGCCAATCATTCCCAACTCAATTTCAACCCAACCGAATACATACCGAATGAGCTTAATCGCATTCAGCTCTGTCTGTCTGTCTGTCTGTCTGTCTGTCTGTCAACAAGCATGCGGCCACTCTCCGCGAATGTCAAGAGCTGATCGCGATAATATTCGTACTGTTTCTTCCGTGCCTCAATCTCCGCCGGAAGGCCGATTTTGAGATTACTGCAGATTGCGTCGAAATGATCGAGGACATTAACAATTTTTTCTTGTATTTCCAATTTAGGAACCGGAATTTTTGTTTCTAGGATCAATGATGAATTTAAATCACCTCTTGCACCTTGTTTTTTTGAAATAAGCTCATCTTGCTTGCTACAAAGACAATAATACACATACTTATATAATGCTTTTTCAGCATCAATCTGCATATTAAGACAATGCTGATTTGTTGTTGCCTTAATTTTGTTGATTGCACATCTTCCTGCTGTTGCACCAGAAATAGCAACAATTACACAGTTTTCTGGAATCCATTTTGCGGCAGTTTCTTCTACCGCCTTTTCCGTAATAAAGGAGTCAACTTCTTCGATTTCATTAAACCGTACATCTTGTGTTCTTATCCAAGGGATTGTTCCGCCTTCATAATACTCGGGATTACCTTTTGCTGGTGTTGCTCCAGCACCGCTTTTTCTCACAACTTCTTTGAGGGGCAATAAGGGAATAGCACTTTCAAAGCTCAAAAGTTTATCTCTACAAAAAGCATACTGTTTCTTCCGAGCTGTAAGCTCGGCTGTAAGCTCGGCTGTAAGCTCGGTGAAATTGTCCAGAATGCGGACAATTTCATCCTGTACGGGGAGCGGTGGAACAGGTATACGATATTTAAGAATCGCTGCTTTATTTCCTCTAGGCATCTTGGCTCCCTTTGAATTTTGCATATCATAAAGGAAAAAACGATCTGATGATAATACATAGAAAAGATACTTTGGCAAAAGACGTTCTCGTTCATCAATCTGAATCACAAGGACGTCTCCATTTGTACCTCCTGCGCAATCGGAAAGCCATATTTTTTTCAAATAGGGACGAATATTTCCGATAAGTATATCATGAGGATTAAATGCAATTACCGTTCCCTTAGTCGGTACACTAACAGCAACGGTTTTACCCGCCTTATTCTGCAATAGATTTTCAACACCCACATATGTATTTTCAGTGACAGCATCCGCATCTATTCGATTTTTAGCATAGTGCACAACCTGTCCAAGCTCAACCGCCTCCACCCCCTCCGGGCAGAGTTCCGCGATCAGCTCCTCCAGTCTACTCATCCGTCCCCACCTCGATTTCCGCGATCATCCGATCGATTTCTGCGCGAAGATGATCCTCCCTCGCTACGATCTCCCGGATTTCCTCATTCAGCTTCACGATATCGATCTTCTCCCTCGTGTCTTTTGCCTCTACATAGGTCGAGACCGAGAGATTGTACTCATTATCCACAATGTCCTGATACTCTGCGAGCTTCGAAAAATGCGGGATTTCTTCATGCTTTGCAAAGACATCCACGATACGCGCGATATTCTCCGCGGTGAGCTTGTTATTATTCGTCACCTTCACGCACTCGGACGAAGCATCGATGAAGAGTGTGCGGTTATCTGTTTTATTCTTCTTCATCACCATGATGCAGGTCGCGATCGGAGTGCCGAAGAACAGATTGCTCGGGAGCTGGATGATGCAGTCGATGAAATTGTTATCCACAAGATACTTGCGAATTTTCTTCTCCGCGCCGCCGCGGTACATGATGCCGGGAAAGCAGACGATGGCCGCGGTGCCATTCGCAGCGAGCCAAGAAAGACTGTGCATGATGAAGGCCATATCCGCCTTGCTCTTTGGCGCAAGGACTCCGGCTGGGGCAAAGCGCGGGTCATTGATGAGGAGCGGATTGCTGTCCCCTGCCCACTTGATCGAGTATGGTGGATTCGACACGATGAGTTCGAAGGGTTCATCATCCCAATGCTGTGGACTGATCAGCGTATCTTCACAGGCGATGTTGAATTTATCGAAGCCGACATCATGCAGGAACATATTGATGCGGCACAGGTTGTACGTCGTGATATTGATTTCCTGCCCGTAGAAGCCATTACGGATCGCATCTCGCCCCAGCACCTTTTCGGCTTTTAGAAGGAGCGATCCGCTCCCACATGCAGGATCATACACCTTGTTGATTTCTGTCTTGCCGACCGTCCCCAGGCGGGTCAGGAGCTCAGAAACATCGGCGGGTGTGAAGAATTCGCCACCAGATTTCCCTGCATTCGACGCATACATGGTCATGAGGTACTCGTACGCATCACCGAATGCATCGATATCATGACCTTTGACGTCACCCAGATTCATTTCCGCCACACCAGAGAGAAGCTTCACGAGTTTTTCATTCCGCTTCGCGACAGTCGCGCCGAGCTTGTTGCTGTTCACATCGAAATCATCAAATAATCCTTCGAAATCACTCTCCGCCTCGCTGCCCTTCGCCGATTCTTCGATATGACGAAAAACCGTCTCCAGCGTCTCATTGAGGTTTTCGTCGTCCTTCGCGCGGGCGCAGACGTTGCAGAAGAGTTCGCTTGGCAGGATGAAGAATCCCTTCTCCTGCACCAGACCTTCCCTCGCGCCCTCTGCATCTTCATCGGGCATGGTCACGTAGTCAAAGCCGGTATCTCCCGCCGCTCTTTCTCCGCAAGTGATATAGTCCGAGAGATTCTCCGAAATATAGCGATAAAACATCGTGCCAAGTACGTAGTTTTTAAAATCCCAACCATCGACCGCCCCGCGGAGTTCATCCGCGATCGCCCATATGGCGCGGTGCAGCTCGTCGCGTTCTTGTTCCTTCTTCGTATCTACCATGTCATCCTCCTGGATCGTATCGGAAATGTAAGAAAACGCTGATTCAATCACAGGATCAGATTTCATCAGTGTTCCATTAACGGAGACTTCTCTCATCCCCACTTTTGTCATTCTGATTCCATGATATCACGCAAAATACATCCGGGCAATAAAAAAACACCTCTCTTAGCTGAAGAAGAAACTCGAATCGTATGGATACTTTTGCCATCATATTTCCTTAGCCACAGGGTCCTGGCGATAAGGGATAGTCCATGATGCGGAGGGCCATTTGATTGCGAGGGAAAGAGGGGGAGCGGGTTCTATAGGTTCAGAAGATTCAAGAGGGGCGACGCATAAAAATCAAAAGCGTCGCGAAGTTTTAAAATATACGGTACTCACGAAAGATGAGAAACCTGATGAGGATTCGCATAAAGAGTAGTTTCATCTTTTTACTTTCAAACTTAAAGAACAAAGGCGATGTGAAATAACGATCATCTCATTTTCGCGTTCCATCTGCCGCGG
>ERZ1023830.53-NODE-53-length-44842-cov-59.156050_pt1 | contig 44842 bp, 25 predicted proteins | sample MGYA00380381_ERZ1023830 | MGnify/ENA primary metagenome ERZ1023830 (study PRJEB33179, sample SAMN07449067) | human gut metagenome | biome: Human-gut; feature: Human associated habitat; material: Faeces | host: Homo sapiens | place: India:Kasaragod | collected... | reverse complement strand
AGCTATTGGCGGACGGCTTTAGCTTTTACGCCTTAGCGCAAATTAGTACAACATAAGTAAGGATACATACAATAAAAATGAGAAAACTACAAAGGGGAATGGCAGCCGCCGTGCTGCTGATAGCCGCTACCACCACCCAGGCACAAAGCATCATCGGACGTGTGGTTGACGCCAAGACAAAAGAGCCGCTCATCGGCGCTGTTGTCAGCCTGCAAGGCACGGACACGAAGACCGTGACCGACACCGACGGTCAATTTCATTTCGACCATCTCCCAACCACCATGCCTTACACCCTCCTGGTGAAATACGTGGGGTACAAGAATACAACCATTGACGGGGTTCTCTCAAAGGCCGAAGCAGCGGAAGACGTTATCACCGTCGCACTGAAGCCCGATGAACAGCAGCTGAAAGGAGTCACGGTGACCGGCGTGAAACGCAGAAATACGGTCACGGCCGCCGTGCTCGAAGTGAAAAACAGTCCCGTCATCGTGAGCAATATCTCGGCCCAGGACATCAAACTCACGCAGGACGCCAACGCCGGAGAGGTCATCCGCCGCGTGCCCGGCGTGAGCCTCATCGACGATAAGTTCGTCATGGTGCGTGGCTTGGCTCAACGATATAATAATGTGTGGATGAACGGCGGTGCCGTGCCCAGCAGTGAGGCTGACCAGCGCGCCTTCTCCTTCGACATGATTCCAAGCAACCAGATTGACAACCTCACCATCGTGAAATCACCCACTCCGGAATATCCCGCCGACTACACAGGTGGCTTCATCATGATCGACACCAAGGAGATTCCCTTGGAGAATGCCTTCCACATCTCTGTGAGCGGCAATTGGAACAGTGCCTCGGCCTTCAAGAGTTTCCTTGGCACCAAACAGAGCGGCACCGACTTCCTCGGCTTTGACAACGGACTGCGCTCGCTCCACGGTGGCATCGACGCCACACTCGCCGATCTCGGCAAGAACAGCGGCGGCAACACGATGTTCAGTCTTTCTGACAACCATCTCAACAGATGACTCCTACGAGTAGTTCGGCGGCACCGTGAAGTGCAAGCACCTCATCGCCTCAACGTGCTCAACAGCGTCTTTGTAGGCTGGCCCATCGGCATCATCCTCGACAACGAGAAGGGTGACACGCAGGGCGCTGCCACCAAAGGCTTGATGAAACTGCAGAACAACATCTTCGCCGGCATGACCATCACTGGTTCTGACTTCAACAAGGTCTATAAAGATGAGCTCTACGACTACAAGACAAATACCACCGACGCTTCCAAGCCATCGTTCTCCAGCTCGTTCTTCACGCTCGCTGCCAACAACAACAGCATCCTCAACTGGACGGCTATGACCTGGGGCGGCATCAAGAGCATCATCGAAGCCAACCAGAAACTCTCCAAGACAGCCGGCGCCTTCGCTGATGGCACTGACTGGACAGCAGGCTGGGCCAACTGGGATCCTGAAAACACGAAGTATTAGTATGTAATCTCTCTTGTGAACACTTTCCATGCCCCGTAGTCGCGATGACTGCGGGGCGTTTTTGTTTTTGTCCATTCACATACTTATTTCTGATGCAAGACGTTCGTAAAAGTAGAATTTTGATTGTAAATGATATTTTTATCGCTTTTAATTTGTTGTATTCACAATCTTTTTATATCTTTGCATCACGTTTCTCTACAGACTTACGCATTGACTAATCATAAGACATTCAAAATGGAGAATATGAACGAAGAGAGTTATCAACAATACCCCTTAATACTAGTAAACACAAAAAAATGATTGAACAAACAAAAACAGAAACAGAAATGAAGGCTCGGGCATACGGACGCACGGAACTCGCCATGATGTATTGCCCTCAAGACACCCCGGGAGCCGCTTGGAGAAAGTTGCGGCAATGGACAGAGCACTGTCCCGACCTGTTGAGACGACTGCAAGACCTTGGCTATACCGGCCATCAACGTACGTTCACACCGGCGCAAGTCAAATGGATTTTCTACTATCTTGGCGAGCCATAACAGCCTGGCTGTAGTCCCCCCACCTTCTGACAGACTACTTCTACAAGACAGCAATCGCTGGAATGCCGCGGCATTTCAGCGATTTTTTTGTTTTGCTCTGCAAACACACGGAATCCTTGCTGATCTTTTGCTTCAGAATCTGACGAGTCCCACTACCAGACACACGCTGCGCAACTGGTCTTTCGGCACCGTGAAAGGCAGATACTTGGGATTATCCGACACGCACTTGAGTCCATCCTTATCGTCGTAGATGCGCTTCACCACGATGCCCTGGTCTGTATCCAGCACATGCACCTTGCCCCACTGGATGAAACTGGCATCGGTCACCACACGGCAGGCGAGTTCGTCACCGCTTTTGATCTCCGGTTCCATGCTGTCGCCTTTCACCAGGATGGTGAAGTCGTAGTCGGGCAGTTGCTTGATGACAGGGTAGCGCTCGTAGGAGACATCGATCTCTTCGGTGAGCTTCCCCGCCGATGCCGTCTGGTCGATACGCGGCCGCGTCTGATCGGTGTTGCGCAGACTGCCCTCTGTGTCGGCAAGGAAGAAAGACTGGTCCAAGCCATAGCGCCGGCAGATCTTCTCTTTGATCTCGGGGCTGATGGCGGGATAACGCCCATTGCGTGGGTCGGGACGGAAGAGTCGTGTGAGCGTCTGCTGGCGCACGTCGATCTCCTGGGCAAAGGCGGTCTGTCCGCCTGCCGTCTTATCCATCATCAGCAGATAGAGGTTACGCGTCTCCCGCGGCATCGCCTCATAGTCGTATTTTGCTATTCTCATTGCAATATAGTTTAATTTTAAGCAGTATAAACACGCCACCACGCACGTTTACGCTTCTATTTAAATCATTTACACATGCAAAGATAGTAAATAATCCATTATTCACAAAGAAAAGCACGCTTTATTTAACTTATCACACCTTATTTATATAGAAGGAAGAAAAAAGGAAGGATCCGTAAGGAGACTACTGGGAATTGCCTGCAAGCAAGAGAATCATAAATGAACAAGCTATCATCAAGTTGAAAAAAGCCATCATCAAGATAGTCAAACGTTCGTTTGACATTTGATTAAACGATCGTTATCCAATTGGCTGACGACCGTTTTACTTTTGGTCAAACGAACGTTTGACCATCTGCAAACAATGCTTTTTGGTCTATCTAACCATATTACAAAACCCACCGGATGACGAGATGAAGTTCATACAATGATAGGAGTCCAAACTTACAGCCTTTATTTTATCTACTATCTCTTATAAAAACATTGCCAACAAGAGTGATTTATCGATAATTTCTTGTATCTTTGCACTTGTAATATTACACATCTTTCATATAAAACTTTAGAGAGACTATGATTCTTTTCTTTAAGACTCCGAAGGAGACTGTCATTGCCACCGAGATGGATCACCAGCCCAGTGAGCAGGAGAAGCAGGAACTGTGCTGGCTCTACGGCGACGCCGAGATACTCAGTGACGAGAAGCTTGACGGCTTCTTCGTCGGACCACGCCGCGAAATGATTACACCATGGAGCACAAATGCCGTTGAGATCACGCAAAACATGAGTCTCACCGGCATTTCGCGTATTGAGGAGTACTTCCCCGTCAAGAGCGAGGACGCTGAGCACGACCCCATGCTGCAGCGTATGTACAAAGGACTCGACCAGACGATCTTCACCGTCAACCACGAGCCCGAGCCCATCAAGCATGTCGACGACATCGAGAAGTACAACGAAGAGGAGGGACTGGCGCTGAGCCCTGAGGAAATAGAATATCTCCATAAGATAGAAAAGCAAAACGGACGGCCGCTGACCGACTCCGAGATCTTCGGCTTCGCACAGATCAACTCTGAGCACTGCCGTCACAAGATCTTCGGCGGATCGTTTGTCATCGACGGCGAGGAGCGCCCCTCCAGCCTTTTCGCCCTCATCAAGAAGACCACCAAGGAGCATCCGGGCAAGATCCTCTCTGCCTATAAGGACAACGTGGCCTTCGCACAAGGACCGGAAATCGAGCAGTTCGCGCCGGAAGACCAGAGCACAAGCGACTGGTTCCGTGTGAAGCCCATCGAGAGCGTCATCTCGCTCAAGGCCGAGACACATAACTTCCCGACCACCGTAGAACCGTTCAACGGTGCCGCTACAGGTACGGGCGGTGAGATTCGCGACCGTATGGGCGGTGGCGTCGGCTCATGGCCGATCGCCGGTACAGCTGTCTACATGACCAGCTACCCACGTCTGAAGACCGACAACGACACAGCCGGACGCGATTGGGAAGACAAGATTGCTCCGCGCCCCTGGCTCTATCAGTCGCCTGAACAGATCCTCATCAAGGCCTCCAACGGTGCCTCTGACTTCGGTAATAAGTTCGGCCAGCCGCTCATCACCGGTTCTCTGCTGACCTTTGAGTATGAGAGTACCACAGGCGACACGGCCACGACAACCGACGGCAAGCCCGTCGAGGGCGAGCAGGCCGGCGAGGTCTATGGCTACGACAAGGTGATCATGCTCGCCGGTGGTGTGGGCTACGGCAAGAAGCGCGACTGTCTGAAGAAGGAACCACAGACCGGCAACGACATCGTCGTCGTCGGCGGTGACAACTATCGCATCGGACTCGGTGGCGGCAGTGTTTCGTCGGTAGATACCGGCCGCTACAGCAACGGCATTGAGCTCAACGCCGTGCAGCGTGCCAACCCTGAGATGCAGAAGCGTGCCTATAACCTCGTGCGTGCTCTCGTAGAAGAGGACGTCAACCCCGTCGTCTCTATCCACGACCACGGTTCTGCCGGTCACCTCAACTGTCTCTCTGAGCTCGTCGAGGACTGCGGTGGCGAGATTGATATGACCAAGTTGCCTATCGGCGACAAGACACTCTCTGCCAAAGAGATCATTGCCAACGAGAGCCAGGAGCGCATGGGACTGCTCATCGACGAGAAGCATCTGGAACATGTCGAAAAGATCGCTGAGCGCGAGCGTGCCCCGCTGTATGTCGTCGGCAAGACCACGGGCGACGCCCACTTCAGCTTTGTGCAGGGCGACGGCGTGAAGCCTTTCGACCTCGACGTGGCTCAGATGTTCGGTCACTCGCCCAAGACGGTGATGGTCGACGAGACCGTCAAGCACCACTATGAGGACGTGACCTACTCGGCAGACCATATCGATGAATATCTCAACCGCGTGCTGCAGCTTGAAGCCGTAGCCTGCAAGGACTGGTTGACCAACAAGGTGGACCGCTCGGTGACGGGCAAGGTAGCCCGCCAGCAAACGCAGGGTCAGATACAACTGCCACTGTCTGACTGTGGCGTGGTCGCTCTCGACTACCGCGGCAAGCAAGGCATCGCCACCGCACTGGGTCATGCACCACAGGCCGGTATGGCCGACGCTGCCGCAGGCAGTGTGCTCAGCGTGGCAGAGAGTCTGACCAACATCGTCTGGGCACCGATTGCCACGGATCACGACCATCCTTATCCTGTTCAGAACATCAACCTCAGCGCCAACTGGATGTGGCCGTGCCGTAGTCAGAAGGGCGAGGACGCGCGCCTCTATGCCGGCGTGCAGGCCCTGAGCAATTTCTGCTGCGAGCTTGGCCTTAACGTGCCGACGGGCAAAGACTCGCTCTCGCTGAGCCAGCAATATCCCGACGGCCGCAAGATCATCGCTCCGGGTACGGTCATCGTCACCAGCGGTGCCGAGGTCAGCGACGTAAAGAAGGTCGTCAGCCCCGTCGTCGTCAACGACAAGAACTCCTCCTTATATTATATAGACTTCAGCTTCGACGAGCAGCGCCTCGGCGGTTCGGCCTTCGCACAGAGCCTCGGCCGCATTGGCAGCGACGTGCCGACAGTGAAGAACAGCGAGTATTTCGCCGACTGCTTCAATGCCGTGCAGGAACTCATCGGCAAGGGATGGATCATGGCCGGCCACGACGTGAGCGCCGGTGGCCTCATCACCACACTGTTAGAGATGACCTTCGCCAACACCGAAGGCGGCTTGCATGTCAACCTCCACGATGTGGAGCCAGAGAGCGACGACATCGTGAAGATGCTCTTCGCCGAGAACCCGGGTGTGGTCATCCAGGTTTCTGACCAGCACAAGAAGGAACTGCGCGAGTATCTCGAAGACAACGGCATCGGCTACGCCAAGATTGCCTATCCAACACCCCATGAGCGCAAGGTAGTAGTGGTCAAGGGCGACTACAGCCACGAGTTCAACATCGACGCCCTGCGCGACGTGTGGTATCGCACTTCCTATCTCCTCGACCGCGACCAGAGCATGAACGGTATGGCCCGCAAGCGCTATCTCAACTATAAGAAGCAACCGTTGGAGATGAAGTTCGGCAAGGACTTCAAGGGTACCTTCGAGTCCCTCGGACTCAACCCCGACCGCTGGAAGGATGCAACTGAGCATTTCGCTCCCAAGGCAGCAATTATCCGTGAGAAGGGTACCAATGGTGAGCGCGAGATGGCTTACACACTGTGGCTGGCCGGTTTTGACGTGAAGGACGTGATGATGACCGACCTCATCAGCGGACGCGAGACATTGGAAGAGGTCAACATGATCGTCTTCTGTGGTGGCTTCTCTAACAGCGACGTGCTCGGCTCGGCAAAAGGCTGGGCCGGTGCCTTCCTTTACAACCCCAAGGCCAAGGAAGCCCTCGACAAATTCTATGCCCGCAAGGACACGCTGAGCCTCGGCATCTGCAACGGCTGCCAGTTGATGGTGGAGCTCAACCTCATCAACCCTGAGCACAAGCATCGTGCACACCTGACCCACAACATCAGCCAGAAGTTCGAAAGCCAGTTCCTCGGACTGAACATCCCACAGAACAACAGCGTGATGCTCGGAAGTCTGAGCGGCGATAAGCTCGGCATCTGGGTAGCTCACGGAGAGGGTCGTTTCTATCTGCCCGAGCCCGAGGATCACTACAACGTGGTGGCTAAATACAACTACGCTGAATATCCCGGCAACCCCAACGGCTCTGACTACAACGTGGCCGGTATCTGCTCGGCCGACGGCCGCCATCTGGCCATGATGCCGCACCCCGAGCGTGCTATCTTCCCCTGGCAGAACGCTTGGTACCCGGCTAAGCATCGCCACGACGATGTCACGCCGTGGATCGAAGCCTTCGTCAATGCACGCAAGTGGATTGAGAATTGCAAGAAGTAAACAAGAAAAGATCCGTCCCCCCACACTCCGAAAGGAGAGTGTGACGGGGGATCTTTTTATTCAAGAATTGGAGAATTAGAGAATTATTGACCCACGAAAACTTTCTAATTTTCGAATTCGATAATTCCTGATAAAAAAGAAAGATGGTACAAGAATTCTCTAATTTCTAATTCTTAATAAAAAGAACGATGACATAAGGATTCTTCAATTCTCTAATTCTTGATATTAATATAATCGACTAATATTGATGAGTTCATATTCTCTGCTCTTCTCGACTTTCTTCAGGATCGGAGTCTTTACCTTGGGTGGCGGCTACGCCATGCTGCCCATCATCGAAAGGGATGTCGTGGACAAATATCACTGGATCAAGAAAGAGGAGTTTATCGACATCGTCGCCGTGGCGCAGAGCTGTCCCGGTGTGTTCGCCATCAACCTGGCCACCTTTGTCGGCTATAAGCTCAAGGGCACGAAGGGAGCGCTGTGCACGACACTGGGCTCTGCCCTACCCTCCTTCCTCATCATCCTCACCATCGCTATGTTTCTGCACCACATTATGGAGTGGCACTGGGTGGAGGCAATGTTCCGCGGCATACGTCCTGCTGTGGTGGCGCTCATCGCCGCACCGACGTTCACGCTGGCCAAGAGCGCCCATATCAGCTTGTCCAACTGTTGGATACCTATTGCCTCGGCGCTGCTCATCTGGGGGCTGCATATCAACCCCATCTGGATCATCATCGCCACGGGACTGGGCGGATATGCCTATGGTAAGTATCTTATCAACGAATAACCTATGATCTTTCTACAACTCTTCTACACGTTTTTCCTTATCGGACTCTTCGGTTTCGGTGGCGGTTACGGCATGCTCTCGCTCATCCAAAACGAGACCGTACACGTCCATGGCTGGTTGACAACGGCAGAGTTCACTAACATCGTCGCCATCTCGCAGATGACGCCGGGACCTGTGGGTATTAACTCCGCCACCTATTGCGGCTACACCGCTGTGAACAACGCTGGCTACGGCATGATGATGTCGACACTCGGTTCGGCCATTGCCACCTTTGCGCTCGTGCTGCCCTCGTTTATCATGATGATCTTCATCGCACGGATGTTCATGAAGTATATGAAGACGCCGGTGGTCCAACACATCTTCTTAGGCCTGCGCCCGGGTGTCGTCGGCCTGCTTGCTGCCGCCGCCCTGATGCTTCTCGACAAAGAGAACTTCTCGTCGTGGGCAGAGAATCCCTGGCAGTTCTCCATCAGCGTAGCCCTCTTCGTCGCTACGTTTGTGGGTACCTACTGGCTTCACATCAATCCCATCCGCATGATTTGCTACGCTGCTTTTGCCGGTCTCGTACTGCTGTACTAAAACACAGAAGGTGACATATGGGAAAATCCGTGGCATCCATGAAATCCGTGACATTTGAAATCTATTGCATCCGCTAAATCAGTGAGATAAAAAAATCTGTGAGGCTTGTGACTTCTGTGAGAATAATGTCTCACAGATTTTACAGATCCTCACAGATTTCCGCATTATCTAATCATTGTTGCTTTCCTTCTAAGAAAGAACATAACCCATCTTAGTTGCTCTACACCTTAATTATATATAAGAGCAATTGGTATTGCCATTCCCTCCCCTTGGGGAGGGTTAGGGAAGGGCTTTAGGGAAGGGCCTGAGGAAAGGACTCTTTCTATTTTTTCATTACCTTCTTTCCATTCTGTATCACCACACCTTTATAGTTGCTGTCTACACGCTGTCCGGCGAGATTATACATCGGAGCGTCGGCAGTGTTAGTAGTGGTCGTTATCTTGCTGATGCTCGTGGTGGCATCGATGACGTTGCCAAGAACAACATTATATCCATAGTAGTTACCGTTCTTGAAAATCATATCACTGGTCTGCATAGAACCATTATTCTTATTGGTGAAGATGATATGACCAGGAGTTGTAGCTGTTGTGCTTGTGTATTTACCATTCCATGTCCACTTCCATACAGCATTGCCAGCATCGGTAGTGCCCACCTTTGTACAGACTACGCCAGGCCAAGAGCCACCCGTGTAATTACCTTTATCATCCCAAGCCCAGCAGCTGATGGTTCCGGCCCAGTTGCTGCTTGTTGGCTGCTCGAAAAATGCGCAAGTCTCTCCACTGTTGACCTTGCAGAACGAGGGCACCGTCCATCCAGTGGCTTCGTCCTTGATACTCTTGATGCCGCTGATGTCAAGACCATTGGAGACATAGTACTTAAAGTTCTCACCCTCGCAAGCCAACTGGAAGCTGGTGGTGCTGACTGATGGCGCACCAATCACGATGAGCACATCACCCTTAGTACCTTTCACCTTAGCATAGTATCCGGTAGAAGAGCCAACTGACTGCTCCACAGTACTGGTGTTAGTGACTCCGGCGAGCTTACGGGCAAGGATGCACTTCTTGATGATCGTCTTGTAAGCTGTCCAATGGCTGATCCATATACATGGTGTGCCCGGCATAGCGAGAATGTAAGCGTTGGCTGCAGCGATATTTGCACGGAGAGGAGAAGGATTGTCGTGTGGATCACCCGTATCGTGGTTATCAATGAAGGTCACAGCATACTGGGCATAGCCACTTGTACCCATCAGCGTAGAAGAGGTATAGTTGGCAAGTTTACTCCAATTGCTGCTGCCGAAGGCATCCTGAATGAAGTATTTCATCGGGAAATCAAAGGCAGCACTCGTCTTACCGGTAGCGTCTACCCAGTCTTTCACGCCGCCATAGGGGTGGTCGCCGCTCTTGCTGTCAGTGACAGAACCCTGCCAATACTCGCCGACGGAGTAAGCAGGCTTGGCAGCCGTGTTGTACGTGTTGATATACTTGGGATCGAAGCCCTTTACGAAGTCGTAGCGGAAGCCCGTGTAGCCCATCTCGTTGAGGAGGAAGTCCTCGTAGGTCTCCACATTCTTCTGTGTGGTGGCATTGGTGTGGTCGAGGTCACGACAACCGCCATCATTGAGACCGGTATCCTTATTGCCCTTTACCTTACCGTATGCTTCAGATGACTTGTCGGTGTTACCCTCATCGTCACTACAGATCTGGGTATAGTTGGTATTGTCCCAGCTTACAGAGTAAGTCTTTCCAGTATTCTGCCCCGTGACACTCTCGTCGACAAAGTCACAATATTTCGATTTTCCGTTCTTATGGTTAACGACTACATCAGCGATGATACCAGTGCCTTTGTCCTTAAAGGTCTTGATCATCGTACGCAACTCCGCCTCAGTACCGAAAGCACTGTTTTGGTTGAGCCAATAGACAGGATAGTAGCCCATGTTGTTGCTCGTGGTGTTCGGATAGCCCGAAGGTGGTGCCCAGATGAGATTAAAATACTTCGAGAGCGTATCGGCTTGCTGGGTGAGAGCAGACCATGAAGACTCTGCGAAGCCGTTCCAGCTGAAGCTTTGCAGCATGACGCCGTCATAGCCGCTTGGCCATCCCTGTGCCATCATGTTGGCAGCAGCGAGAAGAGCCGCAAAAGTAGAGAAAATCTTCTTCATATTAAATCTTTTTTACCGTAATTCTTATGTAATGCTTGCTTCGTATAATAATAGATGTGACAAAGTTACGATATTCCGTATAACTTGCATTGCATTGATTTACGTCAAGAAGTGATTTAACATGTAAACGTTTGCATAGAGAGACTTCCCATCTTTAACAAGAACAATAAGGGGCGGCATATACCCCAAAGGATATATGCCGCCCCCTATTGTGCCCAGTAGCCACCTACTCTCCGCCCAGCCACTTCTTGCCGCTCTTGGTGTTGAGCCAAATAAGTATACCGATACCTATAACAGAGCTTATAAGAAAAATCAATGATAGTCCGTTCATAGCGTTTATTTTAAGATTTTATTTCCTATTAATGCAAAGACTACAGTACAAATCAACCCTCCCGCAATAGCCACATAACTACTGCCGGCATCTTCATTCAATAGCGGCGTTATCTCCCCTATGACCATTCCTGCAAACGAGAGTTGCGACATATTAAGAAAATAGCCACCTATCTTCTCCTGTCGTGTCTTCGCCTTTTCCTTTGTCTCTTTTTGTGTTACCATATGGCAAAGATAAGCATAATCTTTGAATCGTGCAACATAAAACGCAGTTTATTCTAAAAAAGAAAGACATAGTACCGGCCTTATCATCCTTAAGAAGAGCACGAAAAAAGGACAGCCCCGCAACGGAGCTGCCCCTTCATGATATAATGATAAAGCAGTAAATATAATTATTTAATCTACTTAATCACTCTTTGATTATCGTGAATAATAACGGCTTTCTATTTCTTGGTGAAGACAGCCTTGTTAGCACCGCCATAGCTCAGATAGAGCTTCACGTCATAAGTACCAGCCTCCACGGTGATGTTACCACCGCCTTTGACAAGATTGTCAAGCGAGCCACCGAAGTCAGGTACGCTCTCTTTATCGGAACTCCACTTGTGGTTGCAGCGGAACTTCAAATCACCAGTAGTAGGAATCACAACATCCTTAGCCTCCCAAACGCCTTCTTGGACATTGTAAGTCAGATCTACATCGCCACTCCAGGAGTTGAATGCACCAATGAGAGAGATCTGATCGATCTTATAGAGAGAATAAGAACTGGAGTTCAAATCCACATCAATCATGTAGAAGCCAGCTCCCGGATCAGGGATATTGTCTTTGCCGTTCTGTGTGAGTTTACCCTCACCATTGTACTCATAGTCGCCATCCCAGTTGTCAGCATTCGGCTTGAACTTGAATGCGCCATTAAGGTAGTAGAAGCCCTCGTACTTGCCGTCCATATCGGGTGAGCGCAAAGCATGAGAAGTTTTCCAACTGCTCTCGTTGCCAATCTCATAGAAAAACTCAGAGAAATCGGGAGTAATGAGATTTACAGTACTGGTAAAATCCGCAGTAAGCACATAACCTTCACCCGAACTAACCAACACAGAGTCAGTTAAAGTAACAGGAATCTGACGCTCCACGCCAGCTTTACCATACAAGTTCTCAACGGCATTCTGCAGGTCAGCAGTAGCCACTTGGTTCTTATCATCCGTAGAGAGTTTCACCGTGGCCTTCTTGTCGGCACTAAACAGAGTAAGGAACTTTTTTTCACTTCTTACTGTAGCATCAGACTTCAAATCATAGCTGAAGAACTTAATGGAATCTGTGCTTACCTTGTTAAAGTCAACGGCTTCACCCGGCGTTGCAGTCAAAGAGATAGACTGCTTAGCTTCCTCTGGATTGGACTGGGGCGAAACCCAGCTGTCGTATTGGTCACCAGAGCAACTTGCGAGCAGTGCCACAGTGCCAAGAGCTAATATAATCTTTTTCATAGCTGTATTCTTTTATTATTCCTGATAGATGAAGTTGTACTGACCCGTCAGATCATTGAACCACACCTGATATTTACCTACTTTCACCTTGATATCCTTACCATTCTTGGCTGCGGTACCATGAGTGAAATCGGAAGAGCCAAACTTCGTGCCATCATTAGTAACAAAGTGGCAGCTACCATTAGCAGTAATATCAACCATGCCTACCCAGTCGTGGTTTTTGGCACCTGCATAAGTGTTGAAAGGCTTCAACTCTACATTGACATCACCTTCGAGCTTGACAGAAGTGTACTCAACAGGAGTACCCGTGATGGATGTTGCCTTAACCACGCTCAGTTCTTTCTTGCCGGTCTGGCAGGTCACCGTATAGTAACCATCAGAGGGGACGAAGAAGTTCTGTGAGCCACCATCATTCCAAACAGGGGAGAGAGCACCGTCGGATGTACCGATCTGCTCAGCCCAGTTGTCAGTGGCAGAATGGCGGAACTTAAATCCAAGAGATGCGGGGAAGTATCCCGTGTAAGAGAACTTACCGTCACCAGTAGTCATGCCGTATTTCTCACCGGAAATAGGATAGAGAGGTATCATGTCCTTACCAATATTGCCACCCCAAGAGCCATCGCCGATACAAGATCCAATGAAATACCAATAGTTCGGCTCTTTATCGCGCAAATTGATCCAATAGGGACTGACCTGAATCTTAACAACGTTACTATAAATGGTATCATTGTTGAAAACAGATGCGCAACGAACATACACGTCCTGCTCGGCCGGCACTTCGTTCTTGCTCCACTGTGTGACATGCATGATAGCAGTTGCCACATCATTGGCCTCTACATCGTTGGAGCATACCGTCCTCACGCCACCGGCAGTGCTGTAGGTAGGCACAGTGGTTCCGGTCTCATCAGCCTTTGCCTGAGCGTAGGAAGTAGAGAAGTCATTCTTGGGTGAGAACTGAAGCTCATACCGTGCGACCACAGGAAATCCGTAATCAGGCTGTGACCAAGTGAAATGCAGGGTGTTGGAAGCGGCCAGATTGACTGTAGAGTTGGAGAAGGCCGGAGTATTCAGCTTGAACGTAGTAGGCTCCTGCAGGACAGGATTGTTGTCCCTGTCATCCTCGCAGGATGCGAACACGGCCATAGCACAAAGCAACAAAGCTGATGTTTTGAATATACTTTTCATTGTTTATTCCTTTTTTGTTATATGGATAGGGATGAGACTTACTCATCCACTATCCTAAGAAATGAAATTGTTTAATAGCCTGGATTCTGCACGAGCGAGCCCTTGACATAGTTAGCTGGAATAGCAAAGATATTGCGCGTCTTGTCAAAGTTGCGGCCTTCCTTCACACCACCTTTATAACTCCAGTTATAGTTGTTGTTGCCACCAAAGCGGTTGAAACGAATCAAAGTAGGACGGCGGAGCCCCTCGAAGTAGAACTCGCGACTCCACTCATCACAGAGGTCATTAAGTTTGTAGCCTGCTTTCTGTTCGGCATGGGCACGGGCGCGCAGGGCATTGACATACTTGGTACCCTCGGCATCTGTAGAGTTACCATTCAGACGAGCATCAGCCTCTGCATAGGTCAGGTAAGCCTCAGCAACACGGAAAAGGAAGAAGTCACCATCAACGAAGTTGGCATCATGGGTAGCAGAACCATCAGACTTTACGTTGGTCCACTTAGCACAAGCGAAGCCATCGGTAAACTTACCCTTGTATCCGAGTCCGTTGTCGAGCGTACGTCCGACACCGTCAAAGATAGCACGGTCATCACCAGCTTTCTGAACCATCTCTTTGCTATTCACATTAGGTGCATCCCCATCCTTGAAGAATTTAAGAATAAGGTCTTTACGGCAACGGTTACCCGACCATGTCTGACTCGTACCCTTGTCACCCATGGTAGCGTCCCATGTAGAAGCTATAAGGAACAGGGTACCTGCCCACGTGGTGGTTGTCTTACCATCCTGGCCGATACGGAAGATCCCTTCCTGTGCGGCATTGGACTCACCATTGTCACCCATAAACAGCATTTGATACGCAGAATATCCATTAGCTCCTGTTGTATTCAGCTTATAGGGAGAATCGATGACCTTCTTGGCGTAATCCTTTGCTTTCTGCCACTCAGGCTTACCTGTATAGACTTCTGCATTGAGATAAAGACGAGAGAGTAGAATCCACACAGCAGCCTTGTCTGCGGTAAGATACCCCTTGTCCGTAGAATGCTTGACAGATGGATCGGGGAGCAGAGGCTCCACCTCCAGCAACTCCTTTTCAATCCAAGCATAAGCTTCCTTACGTGTCATGTACGACGGCTCGTCAGTAATGTTGGTCGAGAAGGGTATGTTGCCAAAAGCGTCCATGAGGAAGTAATACTCCAAAGCACGGAGGTAGCGTATCTCAGCTGTCTTCGTAGCATCAACATCGCCACAACTGTTGATGTACTGGTTGCAGTAGGTGATGCCTGTTGTCAGACGGGCGAAAAAGCCGTTAAGCATCGGCTGTCCAGAGCCGTAGGAGTTATAGTCAAACTCCTGTATACCATCATCTGTCCAGTGACAGATAGCCTCATCAGTAGTGAGCTCGTTAGAGTTCCACAACTGGCGGATGAAACCAGAAGTACCACCGTCAAGTCCATCAATATCGCAGTCGCCGTCGCCCTGACTGTTTCCTGACATGGCCAAGTTGGCGAAGCACTTGTTGAAAAGTGCATTGGGCTGAACCTCTGTATTCATGTTCGGATCAATAGGCTTTACGTCCAAGTCACCCGTGCAAGATGACAACCCCAGCATCATTGCTGCAGCCGTAAAGCATATATATTTAAATTTCTTATTCATGACTGAAAATTCTTTAATTAGTTAAAAGTTGAGGTTCAGACCGAAAATCAGTGAGAACGGACGCGGATAGAGGTTGTTGTCATATCCATTGAAGACCTCCGGATCGAGTCCATCATACTTGGTAATAGTGAACACGTTGGATGCGGTAGCATAAACACGTCCGCTGAGGCCGTGATAGCCCGAATTTTTGAACAAGTCACTAAAACTGTAACCTAAAGAGATATTGTCACACTTCAAGAAGCTTGCATTGTGTATCCAACGGTCAGAGAGCTGAATATATTCCGTGTTAGAAGTCCAATTCTCAGCGACGGCCGTTGATGTGGTATTGCCCAAGAACTTAGTAGAAGGCCACAATCCATTCTCACTGACATCATGGAATCCTTGGTTAACAGCATCATAGACATAGTTGCCGATGTTGGCACGCAGAGAGAAGCTGAAATCCCAATTCTTATACTCCAGACGCGAAGCGAAGCCCATCGTCACAGGAGCCACCGGGCTCTTGTAGAAATAGCGGTCGGCAGAGCTGATCTGACCATCACCGTTTCTATCAACTACGACTCCCTCAATAGGTTTGCCATTCTTGTCATAAGCCTGCTGATAGACCCAGAACGAGTTCATGGTGTGTCCTACAGCCTGATACTCAAGGTGCTTATCCGTACCAATGGTGATGGACGTGTTAGCGACAGGCTCATCACCGGTGCTCACGCCATTGAGGTTCGTGATACGGTTGCTATTGTAAGTGAAGTTATAGTCGATGGTCCAGTACCAATCCTTAGCCTGAATGGCTTTCCACTCGAACGAGGTTTCCACACCCATGTTGCGCAGCGAGCCAATGTTCTGGTAAGCCTGGTTACGGTATGCGGTGAACACTTTTGTCGGAGCATAGTTGATCAAGTCATCGGTCTTACGATAGTACCAATCAATGCTACCAGTAAGGCGCTGTTTGAACAACCCCCAGTCAAGACCGATATTATAAGTAGTGGTGGTCTCCCACTTCAACTTCGGTGTAAAGTTGTTAGGGCGATAGAGGGTTCCATCGTCATCAGCAGCAGGATAAAGGGTACGGTTATCCTTATTAACTGTGTAAGTAGGTATCCAACCATAGTCCTGACCAACATCTTGCTGGCCGGTCATACCCCAGCTTAGGCGGAGTTTCAAATCAGAGAGCCATTCGATTTCACGGAACTTCTTCTCTTCATTCATCTTCCACAAAAAAGCAAAAGAAGGGAACACAGACCAATGATCTTCGAAACGTGAAGAACCGTCGTCACGGACCGTCGCTGTCACATAATAACGATCCATCAAGCTCCAGTTGGCACGGCCAAAGAAAGAAACGAGGTAGTTTTCCGTCTTTGTGTAGTAAGGGCGCTCATTGTACTTACTTCCTGGTTTGTGGTCGGTTCCTTGGTAATTTGCACCATAATAACCGTAGTAGTTATTTTTCGTTCTTCTCCAGAAGCGCTGCCACTCATAACCTCCCATGATGTCGAAGTGGTTCTTGGCTTGATCGTTAAAGTCATGATAATACTGGGCATACGCACTCAGAGTGAGGTTTCGCTTGAGAATACTCTCGAAGCCATGGCTACCATAGTACACATTATCATTGCTTGGATAAGCAGGAGAAATATCTGTATTCTGACGACCATTAGCGATGTCGGCACCCAAGGTAGTATGCAGGCGTAAGTCCTCAAAGCCATGCACCTTATAGTCAAAGTCTGCACTTCCGATGAACTCGCGGCTGTTGGCCACATCTTTCTTTTCGTTCATCAGAGCCAGTGGGTTGGCAGTAGCCAACTCATTATAAGTATAAGGCCAACTGGAGTCATTGTAATTGGCAGCCTTCGGCCACTCATAGTAGCCACCGAAATTCTTCTGCATCTGGCTAAGATAAGCGCCAAAGAAGGGCTGTCCTCCATAGGTTTGCTGCTGATAGAACTTGTTGGTATAAGCATACGGATCCTGAGTAGGATCGAAATGAACAGCAGCGCCCACAATGCCACCATCAGCAAAGCGGCTATGTGCATACATACCCTTGGCATTGAGGTTGATGTTCAAGTGATTATCAAGAAGAGACGGATTCAAGTTCAGTGAGGTTGTCACACGCTTGAAGTCAGAGGTCTTCACAATACCCTGCTGATCAGTATATCCTACGCTAACACGATAGGGGAGATAAGCACCGGCCGAACCCGACACGGTCACGCCATGATCCTGGCTGATGGCAGTACGATAAACCAAATCCTGCCAATCTGTGTTTGCCGTACCCAAGGCCTGATAAGCTTCGGAGTTTTCACCCAACTTACCTTTGATGAAACTACGGAACTCATCTCCGCTTAGCACATCAACGGTTTTAGGATTCCAGCTGACAGTGGCACTGCCATTGTAAGAAACCTTCACTCCGCCCTTATGTCCCTTCTTGGTTGTGATGATGATAACACCATTAGAACCACGGCTACCATAGATAGCTGTAGCGGAAGCATCCTTTAAGACATTAAAGCTTTCAATATCCTGCGGGTTGATGCTCGCCAACATATTAGACACACCTTTGACACCATTATTGTCAATAGGAATATTGTCTATGACGATTAACGGGTCGTTGCTGGCGTTCAGAGACGAACCGCCACGAATACGGATATTAGCACCGGCACCAGGGGTACCGTCGTTGCTGGTGATAGTTACACCGGCGACCTTACCCTCCAACATATCCTGGGGATTGACCACGACGCCCTTGTTCTTGCCATCAGGGCGAAGAGCAGTTACCGAACCGGTAAGGTCAGCTTTCTTAGCCACACCATAACCGATGACGACAACCTCGTTGAGGCTTTTCTCGTCGGGTTTCAGCGTGACCACCATATTGTCACCGGCAACGACTGTCTGCGGAGCCATACCCAAGTAAGTGAATGTGAGCTTGGTGCCCGGCGCTACGTTGATGCTGTAGTTACCGTCCATATCGGTGATGCCCACCGTCTTGCCATTGGCAGAGATGGTAGCACCCATGACGGGTTCGCCGGTAGCATCCTTAACCTGACCCTTGACAGCACCAGACTGTGCAAAGGCCGTAGCGGAAAGGAACAGACCGCCTGCAAGAGCGAGCGTCCTTAGCGGCAATTTGATTTTTACCTGCTTCATTTGCTTTAAATTTAAGTTAATGTTATTGCATTGTTTTTAGTTATCTACCTTGTCGATGATGTCTCCGGCCATCCCGTGGTCACGTGGCTGCTGTTTAGGTTCCTCCTTATTGATATAGGTTGTGCGAGCAGTCTTAGGCTTCATCTTCATGTGCAAAAGTACTTTCTTTAACTTATATTTGTTGATTTTTTCCGTTAAAAACACAGTTTTATCCGTGCAAACGTTTGCAATAGTGTATAAAACGCACTGGCTGTTTTATCATTTGCACAAGCGTTTGCATAGCAAGTCTGGTTGATGTACGCCTTTGCTGGGTAGCCAGGCGGAAGTCCAAGACTTCTTTCTAATAGAAAGGAAGACTGGCGAGACTATATATAAAAATAGGTGTCGGGATCATGGAAGCTACCTATTTACAACAAAGATATTCTCTGACCTTGAACACAGATGTATGTTCTTGTGGCGACAAGGCAATGTCCCTTATGGAGGGAAAGCATTGATTTGTCTTGACAAAAGTATGTTCGTCACAACTTTCAATTTAGAGAGCGGGAAAGCGGACTTTGTGGTTTCTTCATCTCATTTTATTCTCGTCTGAAGCACAAAAAGGTACTTTGATGCACTCATCTCGGTTGTTTGACCGGGTCATTACGCCCATTTCACTCGGTCATCACGCCTATTTCATCGTTAGAAATAGGCGTGATGACAAGAAATTCTCTAGAGAATTTCGATAGAAAAAGGCTGTTTCATTGCATTTCAAAAGCTATATATTTGTAACACACTGATTTTGTGGCATTCACAGAAACGTGCTGATTTTCGCAAAAATCAGAGCAAGACAGGTATTCGTCGAAAAGAATCGATTCTCAGAGGCGGAAAAATGTCACTTTACAAGACAAAAGAAGCAAGAATAAAGAAATGACGTTTCTGCCCAGAGCAAGCAGGAAGGGCAAGAAGGAGGCAAGCAGGGAGGGCACGGCAGGCGAGCGGCGACTTACGGCGAGCGGCTGTTCCGGCAGACTGCGCGCTCTTTACTCGCACAGCCGCCGCGCTATCTCGTTCAGTCCAAGACACTCCGTGCGGCTGATGGTCTTGTGCTCATTGCTGTGACAGGTGGGCCCGAGGTAGAGAAGCCGGCCTCTGGCGCAGGCATCAAAGCTCTTACCCGACGTTTTGCCAAAGGGGCAAAGCCGTTGTCTTTGAGGATGCTCACGCTTAACAAGAAGACGACGGGGATTGTCCATGACGTAGCATATCCAGGCATCGAGTTGCCCTTCCCTGAGAAGTATCTTATCATTGTAGTTGATCTCATAAAGAATGCCATGGAGGCGATCTTCGGCCCGGCATACTTGAGTTTTTGCTTCAGCATTTCTTCGTCCATAGGCAATCATTATTTCTTCGGCTTTTGCAAAGATAAGGCAAAAAGAAATAGACGACAACAAATGTGGGCAAAAACTTTAAGAGAAAAAAGGAAGGAAAAGAGGAAGAAAGGAAGAAAAGGAAGGCAAAGCAAGGAAAAGCCAAGGCGAGGGTGCGCTGGGTTCAGTTTGATGCTGCTCAGCAGTATCGTACAGAACCGAGTAAACCACTATACAGGACAGAGCTCCCCATTATACAAAGCAGGGCAGACCACCGATAGCTGGCAAGCCGCACGCCGTTTATGCAATCGTTTGCATAAACAATCCTTAAAATATCATGGCACATATAGAAGGGCTCCTGTTTTTTTTGCTACTTTTGCACTGCAAGTACATGTGAAAAGCAAGCACAAGCATCAATAAAGCAAGTACAAGCATAAATACAGAGCAAAAGCAAGGCGCAGAAGGTTTGCACGCCCGAAAATGGTCATGCAATCCATTGCGGCAAGTCTGCCATACAACCTAAATTTGACAATGGAACAATCAGCACCTATCACCATGAAGGACATCGCCAAGGCTCTTGGCGTGTCGGTGGCCACTGTGTCGAGAGCCATGAAAAACAGTTCCCGCATCAGTGATGAGCAGCGCGAGCGCATACAGCAATACGCCCGTGAGCATAACTATATCCCCAACGTGATTGCAGAGAACCTGCGCAATAGTCGCACAAAACCCGTGAAGATCATCGGCGTCATCGTACCGCAGTTCGAGCACTTCTATTTCTCCTCGATACTTAGTGGCATTGATCAGGAGGCTATGTCGCGCGGATATACCATCATGGTGGGACAGAGTGCCGAGCAATACGACCGCGAGACGCTCCTCTGCGATAAGTTTTACCAGAACAAGGTCTGTGGCATCATCGTCAGTCAGGCCAAGGACACAATGAACTACGACCATTTCAAGAAGCTCATCAACAGTGGTGTGCCCTTGGTGTTCTACGACCGCATCTGCACCGGCGTGGATTGTAGCCGTGTCGTCGTCGATGACTATCAGGGAGCGTTTAATGCCGTGAGCCATCTCATCGAGACCGGTTGCCGCCGCATTGCCTGCTACATGTCGCCGATGACGCTTGAGATCTCGAAGAACCGCTACAACGGTTACCGCGACGCCCTGTTGCGCTACGGCTTGGAGCCCGACAAGAAGATGTTCCGCATCTGCGACAACCGTGCCGAGGCCGAGGCCATCACGACCGATTTACTCTCGCAGGACGAGAAGCCCGACGCTTTCTTTGCCGTGAACGACGACACCGCCATCGGCATCCTGTATACCGCCAAGCGCATGGGCTTCCGAGTGCCACAGGACATCTCTGTCTGTGGCTTCACCAACGGACAGCGTGCCGTAGCCTGCGACCCAATGCTCACCACCGTGGAGCAGCGTGGTGTACTCGTCGGTGAGGAGGCTGCCGACATCCTTATCAGTAAGGTAGAAGGAGAGATCCCCATGGATAAGGTCGTCAAGCGCGTCGTGCGCACGAGGCTGATCATCCGTGGAACGACAAGATAAATGATAGACACTATAGATACTTTAAAAGCTATAGACGCTATAGAAACTACAAAGATCATAACCACCGAACAGTCAAAAAAATCACGATATGAAAGAAAAACCAAATCTATCCTTCTGGGGTCTGTGGAACCTAAGCTTTGGGTTCTTTGGCGTACAGATCGCCTATGCACTGCAGAGTGCAAACATCAGCAGGATCTTTGCCACGTTAGGCGCTGACCCGCACAGCTTGAGTTATTTCTGGATACTACCACCATTAATGGGCATCATCGTACAACCGATTGTCGGTACCTGTTCCGACAAGACCTGGTGCCGTTTCGGTCGTCGCATCCCTTATCTGTTCATCGGTGCCGCAATTGCCGTACTGGTAATGTGTTTGCTGCCTAACTCCGGTTCCTTTGGCATGACCGTGTCTACAGCCATGGCCTTCGGTCTGATTGCACTGATGTTCCTCGACACCTCTATTAATATGGCCATGCAGCCGTTTAAGATGCTTGTAGGCGACATGGTCAACGAGAAGCAGAAGGCTGCCGCCTATTCCATTCAAAGCTTCTTGTGTAACGCCGGTTCACTGGTAGGCTATGTCTTCCCCTTTGTCTTTGCGCTCTTAGGCATTGCCAACACGGCGCCCAAGGGTGTCGTTCCCGACTCTGTCATCTACAGTTTCTATGTCGGAGCTGCCATCCTCATCCTTTGCGTCATCTACACCGTCGCTAAGGTAAAGGAATGGAATCCAAAGGAATACGAGGAATACAACGGCATGAAGAAAGACGTCAAGGAAGAAGAAAAAGGCAGCGGCAACTGGCTGACATTGTTGAAGAACGCTCCCGCCACCTTCTGGAAAGTAGGCCTTGTGCAATTTTTCTGCTGGTTTGCATTCATGTATATGTGGACATACACCAATGGCACCGTAGCCGACAACTGCTGGGGGACCACCGACGTGACCAGTGAAGGCTACCAGGCTGCAGGCAACTGGGTAGGCATTCTCTTCGCCGTACAGGCCATCGGCTCCGTGATTTGGGCTCCTATCCTGCCGAAGTTCACCAACCGCAAAGTTGCCTACGCCGTGAGTCTGCTCTTAGGTGGCATCGGCTTCGCCTCCTGTGCTTTCATCCATGACCAGTACCTGCTGTTCATCCCGTTCCTGCTCATCGGTTGTGCTTGGGCCGCCATGCTTGCCATGCCGTTCACTTTTGTCACCAACGCACTGCAGGGCTACGGCCACATGGGTGCTTACCTCGGTCTCTTCAACGGCACCATCTGCATCCCGCAGATCGTCGCAGCCGCCATCGGTGGCACGCTGTTGGCGCTTGTAGGCAGTGTACAGAGCCACATGATGATTGTGGCTGGTGTCGCACTCATCCTCGGTGCACTGAGCGTGAGCGCCATCAAAGAGAAATAAGGAAAGCCCACCCCCTGCCCCTCTCAGGGGAGGGAAAAGCCCACCCCTGCCCCTCCCGAGGGGAGGAGGATAACTAAACGACAGGCTTTTCTTTGATACACTCTCTATCAAAATTTAGGAAAGATGAAAAGACTTTTGGGCTTTGCCCTATCCCTGTTGCTCGCCGTGTCCATATGGGCACAGCGGGCCTACCATGGCGACGGACCCGACGACGCACTGCGTTTCGTGCCCGTCGCCTCGGCGTTTGCGCTCAAGGCGTATGGCGTGGAGAGCGAGAGCAGTTGGAAACGTTTGGCTGTCAACACTGCCGTGTCCTACGCCTTCTCTGTCGGTACCACCTGGGCGCTCAAGCACGGCATCCATGAGCGGCGACCCGACTGGACCGACAACCACTCCTTTCCCAGCGGGCACACCGCACTGGCCTTCACCGGCGCCGTCATCCTCGACAAGGAGTACCGCCATGTATCTCCCTGGATCAGCGTGGCTGGCTATGCCGTAGCGACGGGATTCGCCGTTGACCGCGTAGCGCGCAACCGCCATGCCTGGCAGGATGTAACGGCCGGAGCCGCCATCGGCGTGGGCAGCACACTCTTGGGCTATTGGATCGGTGACAAGGTCACGGGAGAGCACAGCCGCTACGCGCTGACCACCGACAGACAAAGCCTCAGCCTCTGCATTCAACTCTTCAATAAATAGCCCCCTACCTCTTCTCTTACAGCGTTTGACTTTAGTCCCGACAAGCTACATCCTCTGACAACACACGACAAAGAATGGAAGCAAGCTCTTGTCATCAAGACAAAAGCAAGTCACTGCAATCGTTTGCACATTCTTTTCTTCTGTTTGTGCAAAACAGCGACTCAAGCTTCTTTCTTTTTTAGTAATTTTGAGCCTAAATAGATAATAGAATAAAAACCTAAAGCTCTATGAACTTAATATTTAGCATAGACTACAAGACGGTCTTCGGAGAAGAACTGGTCTTGAACGTTGTGAAGGATGGATCCATTGCACAATACCACTTAGGCACCACCGACGGTGCACGATGGACGTGCCAGCTGACCATCCCCGACACCCCTCAAGTATTGGAATACTATTATAGTGTGGATGCCATCGGCAGTGAGCACCGCCATGAGTGGACCACCGTGCATCACAAGCTGGAGCTCAACGTCTCAAAAGGCAAGAGCTACACGATGTATGACCATTGGTCCGACATTCCTGAGGACGCTTATCTCTACAGTTCAGCTTTCACGGGCTGTCTCTGTCCTCATACGCTCCATGCGCTTCCCTCCTCATCATTCAGCAAGACCGTGCGCCTGATCGTACGTGCTCCTCAGCTGCGCTCCTCTGAGCGTCTCGCCATCATCGGCAGCAACAAGGCATTAGGCGCTTGGGACTCTACCAAAGCCGTGGAGATGACCGAGCACAACATCAACGAGTGGGTCGTGGACCTCAATGCCGACGACTTCCCTGAGGGCGAGATGGAGTTTAAGTTCGCTGCCCTCGACAACAAGAAAGATGTCACACCACTTTGGGAGTGCAGCAACAACCGCACCATCGAATTGCCGACATTGAAAGACGGTGAGGTCGTAGTCTACGATCTCAACGAGGCTTATTTGCCCATCTATAACACAAAGATTGCCGGTACACTCGTGCCGGTGTTCTCGCTGCGTTCCAAGACCAGCTTCGGCGTGGGCGACTTCGGTGACTTGAAGAAGATGATCGACTATATCGACAAGACCGGGCAGTGCGTGCTGCAGATCCTGCCTATCAACGACACCACGATCACTCACACTTGGACCGACTCCTATCCTTATAGTTGCATCAGCGTGTTTGCACTGCATCCGATGTATGTCGACCTCACGCAACTGCCACAGCTGAAGGATGCCAAGGAGTGCGACCGCTTCGAGAAACTGCGTGTCGAGCTCAACGGTCTGAAGCAGATCGACTACGAGCGTGTCAACAATGCCAAGCTCGACTATCTCCATCAGCTCTTCGCCCAGGAAGGCAAGCAGATGATGAGCTCTAAGAAATATCACGAGTTCTTCCACGAGACCGAGCAGTGGCTTGTGCCCTACGCTCAATATGCTACGTTGCGCGACAAGTATGGTACGGCCGACTTCTCGCAATGGCCCGACCACAACACTTGGAACGAGGCCGACCGCAAGGAACTCTCCAACAGCCGTAGCAAGCTATATAAAGAGGTGGAGTTCTGGTATTTCGTCCAGTATATCCTCAACTCTCAGCTTGACGAGGCGCACGCCTACGCCCGCAAGCATCACGTCATTCTCAAGGGCGACATCCCTATCGGCGTGAACCGCTATGGCTGCGACGTGTGGATGGAGCCCCGCTACTTCAACCTCAACGGACAGGCCGGCGCACCGCCCGATGACTTTTCTGTCAACGGACAGAACTGGGGCTTCCCCACCTACAACTGGGACGAGATGCTCAAAGACGGTTGCCAGTGGTGGGTACGCCGCTTCCAGAATATGGCGAAGTTCTTCGATGCCTACCGCATCGACCACGTGCTCGGCTTCTTCCGCATTTGGGAAATTCCTATCAACTCTGTACATGGTCTGCTCGGACAGTTTGCTCCCGCCCTTGGCATGACAGCCGACGAGATCCGCGGCTATGGCCTCAACTTCCAGGAGGAGCGCTTCACCACACCGTTCATCACCGACTGGACGCTGGACCGCATGTTCCATGAGAAAGCCAATGACGTGAAGGCTAAGTACCTCGACCGCCTCGACGGTGAGCGCTACAAGATGAAACCGGAGTACGACACGCAGCGCAAGGTGGAGAAAGCCTTTGCCGATGTCACCGACCAAGACGAACTCAACATCCGCGATGGTCTCTATGCCATGATCAGCGACGTGCTCTTTGTGCGTGACACCAAGGATGCCTCGAAGTTCCATCCGCGTGTGTCGGCACAGTTCAGTTTCATCTACGAGAGTCTCTACGACAACGACAAGGGTGCTTTCAACCGCCTGTACAACGACTACTTCTATCGCCGCAACAACCAGTTCTGGTATCGCGAGGCCATGAAGAAGTTGCCGCGCTTAGTCGAGGCCACACGCATGCTTGTCTGTGCCGAGGACCTTGGCATGGTACCCGACTGTGTGCCATGGGTCATCAACGAGTTGCGCATTCTCTCGCTGGAGATCCAGTCCATGCCGAAAGACCCGCACGTACGCTTCGGTCACCTCTCCCGCAATCCCTATCGCTCGGTCTGCACTTTCTCCTCTCACGACATGCCGACACTGCGACAGTGGTGGGACGAGAACTACGAGCGCACACAGGACTATTACAACAACATGCTCTATCGTGGTGGTGCTGCCCCGCATCCGTTGCCGGGCTGGCTGGCCCGCGACATCGTCTCGCGCCAGCTCACCTCACCTTCTATGCTCTGCATCCTGAGCATTCAGGACTGGCTGGCCATCGACGACAAGTTGCGTCTGCCCGATGCCAACGCAGAGCGCATCAACATCCCGGCTAACCCGAAGCATTACTGGCGCTACCGCATGCACCTCAACATCGAGGACCTCATGGCTAACAACAACCTCATGTCCAACGTCAAGGAGCTCGTCAACCAGAGCGGACGCACCAATACCTTTGGAGAAAGGTAAGGAAAGCCCACCCCTAACCCCTCCCAAGGGAGGGGAAGACCAACGCGGGAATAGGAGACTATAGAAACTATTGGGGCTATTGGGGCTACAGAGACTACAGAAGCTATAGCCCTCAACCAAATGATAATATTAAATCAAACGATATGAACAAGATAGCAAGCATCATCTCACTGGCACTGCTCATGCCTTTGACAGCCTTGGCACAGACGGTGAAGTCACCCGACGGTAACGTCAGCCTCACCTTCTCGCTCACCGGCAATGGCGTGCCGACCTACGAGATGACCTATAAGAACAAGGCTGTCGTCAAGCCTTCACACCTCGGCCTGGAGCTCGCCAAGGACAAACATGCCAGCAAGGGCATGCGCGAGACCAGTCTCATGGATGGCTTCACAGAGACCGGCAGCACGACATCGACTTTCGACGAGACTTGGACTCCCGTATGGGGACAGTATGCCAAGATCCGCAACCACTACAACGAGATGGCCGTGAACCTCACGCAGCCCGCCACCAAGCGCAAGATGACGATCCGCTTCCGCGTATATAATATAGGTATGGGTCTGCGCTATGAGTTCCCACAGCAGGACTCGCTGGTCTACTTCGTCATCAAGGACGAGCACACTCAGTTTGCCATGACCGGTGATCACACCGCCTGGTGGCTGCCCGGCGACTACGACACCCAGGAGCAGGAGACTCAGGAGAGCAAGCTCAGCGAGATCCGTTCCAGTTTCCACGATGCCGTGAACTGGAACAACTCTTCCGTGGCAGTCTTCTCGCCCACCGGCGTGCAGACTGCCTTACAGATGAAGACCAAGGACGGACTGTATATCAACATTCACGAGGCAGCCTGCATCGACTATGCCACCATGCACCTCAACCTCGATGACAAGAACATGGTCTTCGAGAGCTGGCTCACACCCGATGCTACAGGTATGAAAGGCTATATGCAGACACCCTGCAATACGCCTTGGCGCACCATAGCCGTGAGCGACGATGCCCGCGACATGCTCTCCGAAGCCAACAACCTCATCTATAATCTCAACGAACCATGTAAGATTAAAGACACTTCCTGGATCCATCCTACAAAGTACTGTGGCGTATGGTGGGAGATGATCGTCGGCCGCAACTCATGGAACTATACCGATGAGTATCCATCCATCAAGCTCGACAGCATCGACTGGAGTAAGGTGAAACCCAACGGCCGCCATGGTGCCAACAACACCGAGGTGCGCAAATACATCGACTTCGCTGCTGCCAACGGCCTGTCCGAGGTGCTCGTCGAGGGTTGGAATGTCGGTTGGGAAGACTGGGCCAATCACTGGAAGGACTACGTCTTCGACTTCGTCACTCCTTATCCCGACTTTGACATCAAGGCGCTCAACGACTATGCTCACTCCAAGGGCGTGAAGCTGATGATGCACAACGAGACCTCTTCGAGCGTGGTCAATTACGAGCGTCATCTCGAAGCAGCCTATAACTTGATGAACAAATATGGCTACGATGCCGTGAAGAGTGGCTACGTGGGCGACATCATTCCCCGCGGCGACCACCACTTCTCGCAGCCGATGAACAACCACTATCTCTACTGCGTCACCGAGGCTGCCAAGCACCATATCATGGTCAACGCTCACGAGGCTACCCGTCCTACCGGTATCGCCCGCACATGGCCTAACCTCGTCGGCAACGAGAGTGCGCGCGGCACGGAGTATGAGGCTTTCGGCGGCAGCTATCCCAACCACACCGTCATCCTGCCCTTCACCCGTCTGCAGGGCGGTCCGATGGACTACACGCCGGGTATCCTTGAGACGCAGCTGAAGACATGGAGCGACAACCCAAGCTATGTACGCACCACACTCGTGGGTCAGCTTGCCCTCTATCTTGTCATGTGGGGTCCGTTGCAGATGGCAGCCGATCTGCCTGAGAACTACGCCAAGTACAACGACGCCTTCCAGTTCATCAAGGATGTTGCCGCCGACTGGTCCGACAGTAAGTATATCGAAGCTGAACCCGCCCGCTACATCACCGTCGCCCGTAAGGCCAAAGGCAGCGACAACTGGTTTCTCGCCGGCAAGTGCGACGAGCACGGACACCTGAGCACAGTGAAACTCGACTTCCTCGACAAGGGGCGCAAATACGAGGCTACCATCTATGCTGACGCCAAAAACGCCAGCTACGACAAGAATCCGAAGGCTTACGTCATCACCAAGCGTACGGTGAAGAAGGGTGACACCCTGAAGTTCACCGAGGCACCCGGCGGCGGATTCGCAGTCAGCCTGATGGCGAAGTAGAAATCCCGCCTCCAGACCTACAGACCCTCCCCGTCCCTCCCTAAAAGAGAGGGGGGAGAGCCTACCCTGGTAATACCATTTCTACAATTCACTTCTATTGCGTTTATAGAACTGAAACAATAAACCATGAACATCAGACAACTATCATTATCTGTCATCGCAATGTTGGCAACAAATATGTCTGCTTGGGCGCAGGATGTCTTTCGCGAGATATCCTACAGTCCCAAGCAGACTGTTTTTTTTCTCAATAGTCCCAAGCGCCCCACACTCTCGTTATGGAGTGACGGTCTCGGCGGTCAGCCTCTGCGCACGGTAAAGATGCGTGCCGACGGCAAGAACCGCTGGACAGCTACCGTCAAGGGCGACCTCAAGGGACAGTTCTATACCTTTAACATCGGACACGGCGACACGCCGGGCGTCTTCGCCAAGGCGGTAGGCGTCAACGGACAGCGCGGTGCCATCATCGACATGAGTCAGACCGATCCGGAGGGTTGGGCTAAAGACAACCGTCTCACCACGCTCTCGATGTCCGACCTTGTCATCTACGAGATGCACCACCGCGATTTCTCCATCGCCAGCCACGCTGCCCATCCGGGTAAGTTCCTGGCACTGTCAGAGCCTTGGGCGGTAGACTATCTCAAGAGTCTCGGCGTCAACGCTGTGCATATCCTGCCGTCGTTTGACTTCGCCTCGATCGATGAGACCAAACTCGACAAGCCACAGTACAACTGGGGCTACGATCCGCTGAACTATAACGTGCCGGAGGGCAGCTACTCCACCGACCCCTACACACCCGCCACACGCATCCGCGAGTTCAAGGAGATGGTGCAAGCCTTGCACAAGGCGGGCATCCGTGTCATCCTCGACGTGGTTTACAACCACACTTTCGACCTCGACAACAGTAACTTCCAGCGCACCTACCCCGACTACTACTATCGCTTCACCAAGGACGGTAAGCCCAGCAATGGCTCGGGATGCGGCAACGAGACAGCCTCGGAAAAGCCGCTTATGCGCGAGTTCATGCTTGAGAGCGTGAAATACTGGGCCACGGAGTATCACATCGACGGCTTCCGCTTCGACCTCATGGGCGTGCACGACATAGCAACGATGAACGCCATCCGTAAAGAGCTTACCGCCCTCGACCCAAATATCTTCATCTATGGCGAGGGTTGGAGTGCGGGCAGCTGTGCCCTGCCCAACGGCCAGCTGGCCATGAAAGCGAATATGAAGCAGATACCGGGTATCGCCGCCTTCGGCGACGACCTGCGCGACGCTGTACGCGGGCCGTTCAGCGATGACCATAAGCCTGCGTTCTTAGCTGGACTGCCGGGGAGTGAAGAAAGCATCAAGGCGGGCATCGCAGGCATGATTGCCCATCCGCAGGTGGATTACACCAAGGTGAACTACAGCAAAGGACCATGGGCCACCGAGCCTACGCAGATGATTGCCTATGTGAGTTGCCACGACGACATGTGTCTCGTCGACCGACTGAAGGCGTCCATCCCGAACATCACGTCATCAGAGTTGCAAGCACTCGACAAGCTCGCCCAGACGATCGTGTTCACCTCGCAGGGTGTGCCGTTCATGCTCAGTGGCGAGGAACTGCTACGCGACAAGAAGGGTGTGCACAACAGTTTCAACTCGCCCGACAGCATCAATGCCCTCGACTGGGGCAACCTGCAGCGCTATCCCGGCATCACCGACTACTATCGTCGTCTCATCGCCCTACGCCGTCATCACCCGGCTTTCCGTCTCGGCACAGCAGCCGCAGTGCGTGAACATTTGGAGTTCCTGCCGTCGCAGCCTGCCCTAGTAGCCTTCCATCTGAAGGATCTTGCCGGTATCGACAGCTGGGGCAACATCTATGTGATCTTCAACGGTAACCGCAAGGCCCGCTCCGTCTCCCTGCCTGAGGCTACCTATACCGTGGTATGTGAGAACGGACAGATCGACGAGACCGGTCTCCGCAAGATCTATGGAGGGGGAAACGTCAAAGTCAGTGGACAGAGTGCCATGATCGTAATGAGCAAATGAAATAATAGATAATATGAAGAAATCAATCATGACTTTAGGACTGGGGCTGATGATGGCCACGGCCAGTGCCGCCACCACCATCAGCCGCATTGACCCCACAGATTGGTATGTAGGAATGAAAGACCCGAGCCTGCAGCTCATGGTCTATGGCAAGGATGTGAAGAACGTCAAGCAGGTCACCACCGACTACGCCGGCGTGAAGGTGGACTCTATCGTCCGCCTCGACTCACCCAACTATCTGCTCGTCTACCTGAACCTGCAAGGAGCCAAGGCCGGACAGATGACGCTGAACTTCGACGGCAAGAAGGTGCGCTACACGCTGAAGGACCGTGCCATGCGCGGCGAGGACCACAAGGGATTTTCCAACGCCGACGTGCTCTACCTGCTCATGCCTGACCGCTTTGCCAACGGCAATCCAAAAAACGATGTGGTCAAGAGTATGCGCACGCAGGTGTGCGACCGCACGCAGCCCAGTCTGCGTCATGGTGGAGACCTCGCCGGCATTGAGCAACATCTCGACTACTTCAACCAGCTCGGAGTTACAGCCCTTTGGTTCACACCCATTCTTGAGAACGACTCGCCCGACCAGGGTGGTTTTAGCACCTACCACGGCTATGCCACCACCGACTACTATCGTGTAGACCCACGCTTCGGCACCAACCAAGACTATGCGCGCCTTGTCAGCGAGGCCCACGCCCATGGTCTCAAGGTGGTCATGGACATGATTTTCAATCACTGCGGCTTTGAACATCCCTGGGTGAAAGATATGCCTGTAAAAGATTGGTTCAATTCACCCGAATGGCTCAGCGAGACGAAGGGCAACGGGCACGATCCCATGACAGGGAAAAGCATAAGCGACAACATGAGCAAGTACCTGCAGACAAGTTACAAGCTCACGCCGGTGCTCGACCCCTATGCTTCCGATGTGGACAAACGAGAGACCGTCGATGGGTGGTTCGTTCCCTCCATGCCCGACCTCAACCAGCGCAACCCACATCTCATGCGCTACCTCATTCAGAACAGCGAGTGGTGGATAGAGACCATAGGCATCGACGGCATACGCATAGACACCTATCCCTATGCCGACCGCAAGGCCATGGCACTGTGGATGAAGACCCTCGACACGGAGTATCCCAACTTCAACACCGTTGGCGAGACATGGGTCACCGAGCCTGCCTACACCGCAACCTGGCAGAAAGACTCCAAGCCCAGCACGATGAACAGCTATCTGAAGACCGTCATGGACTTCAGCTTCTACGACAAGCTCAACCAAGCCAAGCATGAGGAGACCGATGACTGGTGGAAAGGACTCAACCGTATATACAACAGTCTATGCTATGACTATCTCTATGCCGACCCGTCGCATGTGCTGGCTTTCATCGAGAACCACGACACCGACCGCTTCTTGGGCAATGGCAAGGACTCCACAGCACTGAAGCAGGCGCTCGCCCTGCTGCTGACGATGAACCGTATCCCGCAGCTCTACTACGGCACTGAAGTGCTGATGAACGGCACCAAGGAGGTCACCGACGGCAATGTGCGCAAGGACTTCCCCGGCGGTTTCGCCGGCGACACACATAACTGCTTCACCGCCGAAGGCCGCACCAAAGCCGAGAACGCCATATTCCAGTGGGAGAGCAAACTGCTCCACTGGCGCCAGGGCAACGAGCTCATCAGCAAGGGCAAGCAGACGCAGTTCATACCCTATAAGGGCATCTACGTCATCGCACGACAGTACCAGGGCCACACTTCACTGACCATCCTCAACGGCAAACGCACCGAGGCTACCATGCCTGTAGCCCGCTATGCAGAGGTCATCGGCAAGGCCACCACAGCCACCGATGTCATCACCGGACGCAAAATCGACCTCACCCACGACATCACCCTGCAACCGCGGGAAGCACTCGTAGTAGAATACTAATCCTAAAGGAGAGTGGAATGACATTTTAAACACTCTGCTCTCTATACCGACATGCTACGATAACAATAAGGAGTGGTAATTTAAAAAACGCGTTTAGCAACATGGTCAAACGGTCGTCGGACAATTGGACAAACGGTCGTCAGCCAATTGGCTGACGACCGTTTGTCCAATTGTCCGACGACCGTTTGACCAACTACATAATAGGCTTTTGACCACTATAAATTCACGCTACAGAAGAAGGTGACAAGCATCGGAACACTGATTTCCAGACAGAGACCATGGAAGATGGCGATGGGCATATAGCGCTTGTTGCCTGTACTGCTCAGGATGGAAGGCAGGCATACGTCCATGGAAGAGATGCCCGCCACACTGATAGCTGCCCATCCGCTGCCTCTGTTAGCGACAAAGCGACAGCCGAGCAGCGACACCATCTCGCGCACGATATTGGCCATCAGAGCGATCGTGGCCAGTTGGTTGGCAGCTGCAGAACCGGAGACACCGCCCTTGACCTGACTGATGAGTACTGACGAGAGCGAGTAATAGCCAAAGCCACTGCCCACCGCCAGGAAGTCGCTCAGCGAATGACCACTGAACAACAGCACCGCCGTAGCCGTAAACAACAAGGTTCCGGCGATAGTAAACACCGGGAAGCAACAGCATCTCCCAACGGAATCCGGCAAACAGCCGGTCGAGATGCTCCATCGAGCCAATACCCATACCCACCTGCACGATGAGCAACTCCAAGAGCAACATCGGCAACTGAGGATTGAGCAACCACTGTGGTGTGACGCCCGACATGCCTACGAGGATGCCGGCCAACAGCGAAACGAACAAGAGAAGATTGCCTTTCATGCCTCGCCCTCCGCCTTCTTCTGCATGAGATGGTTGAACAGACGGGCAGCACCAAAGCTTCCGGCCATGCCCAACAATGCCACCACGACGGCCTCAAGACCGTAGAATCCGATGTTGTGCATCAGCGAGTCGTTGGAGCCTAAGCCCAGTCCAAAGACAAAAAGCAGGGCACAGATAGTATAATGAGCGCTTGTCTCCACCTGACGGATATGTGGCACACGGCGCAGCGCAAAACCCAGCACGATGCCGACAAGCAAGACAATGAGTATCCTAAACATTCTTTTCCTTTATTGGTTACGGTGTGCAAAGGTATAAAATTAGCATCAATATACAAAAAGAAAAGAAAGCATATTAGCATAAAAATTGCATATTCATAGTTCTATTGACCTGTATCAAGCGTTTTACAACCACTATTATGATTATGTGACGCGGGACACGTCACCTCCTACTTCCTCAGCTCTTGGCGGTAATCACTCCCCCTCTCCCTTTGGAGAGGGGTTAGGGGGTGAGGCCGAAGGGGTATAGGGGTGAGGCAGTATTTAGGAATTGACGCTGTTCTCCCGCAACAGTTGCAGCAATTCATCCTTGGAGAGTTTGGCACTGAGGTCGCCACCCTCAAGGAGCGCATCGGCGAGAGACTTCTTGCTCTGATGGAGTTGGATGATCTTCTCCTCGATGGTACCCTCGGCAATGAGACGGTAGACGGTGACAGGATTCTGCTGTCCGATGCGGTAAGCACGGTCAGAGGCCTGCTCCTCGATGGCGGGATTCCACCACGGATCGAGGTGGATGACATAGTCGGCAGCGGTGAGGTTCAGTCCCAGTCCTCCCGCTTTCAGACTGATGAGGAAGAGCGGCATGTCGCCCGTCTGGAACTCATGGACCAGCTTATCGCGCTCTTTGGCAGGCGTAGCGCCGTCGAGATAGAGATATTCGATGCCCCGCTTGTCGAGTGCCTTGCGGATGAGTGCCAGATGAGACGTGAACTGACTGAAGACCAACGCACGGTGATGGTTGTCGTGGAGCGAGTCGACCATCTCCAGGAAAACAGCCTCCTTGGACGACGGGATACGCAGCTTCTTGTCGATGAGCTGGGCGTTGCAGGCCGCCTGACGCAGGCGGGTGAGCTCGGTAAGCGTTTGCAGTGGCGTGGCCTCGCCGTCGGCAAGGTTGATGAGCGCCTTCTGACGGATGTTGTCGTAGAGCGCCCACTCCTCAGGCGAGAGCTGCACCTTACGCGTGACCTCCGTCTTCTCAGGCAGTTCGTTGAGCACATCGTTCTTCGTCCGTCGCAGGATAAACGGCGAGATGACGCGACGCAGCACACGTTGCGTGGCTTTGTCGTGGAGCTTCTCGATCGGTGCGATGAAGCGGCCGGAGAACTGCTGGAATGAGCCAAGCAGATTAGGATTGGCAAACTGCATGAGGTTCCAGATCTCACTGAGGTTATTTTGTACCGGCGTACCGGTGAGCAGAATGCGGAAGTCGCCTTTCAGCTTCATAGCCGCCTTCGACATTTTCGTGTCACGGTTCTTGATAGTGTGCGCCTCATCGAGCACGATAGTGTTCCACTCCCGTCCACAGAGACTCTCCTCTTCGTTGATGAGCAGGCCATAGGTCGTGATGACCACATCAAAGGCGGCAGCCTCCTTAACCATATCGCTGCGGTTGTCGCCGGCCTGGTTGAGGATCTTCACGTTCAGTCCCGGCGCAAAGCGACCGAGCTCGTCGCGCCAGTTGAGGATGAGCGAGGTGGGCACCACCACGAGGGCAGCGCCCTGCTTGGCACGGCTGAGCAGCACGGTGATCGTCTGGAGCGTCTTGCCCAGTCCCATATCATCGGCGAGCAACGCACCAGCGCCCCAGTAGGCCAGTCGTGACATCCACACATAGCCCTCCTTCTGATAGTCGCGCAATTCCGCATTGATGTTTCTTGGCACGCGCACCTTCAGGTTACCCGACTCCTCGACACGCTGGATGAAGTCGCGATAGTGCTGGTCGGCTTCGAGGTCGATGCCTGCCGCTTCCATGTCTTCGAGAGCTGGAGCGTTGTAGGTGGCGATGCGCAGATGGCCGCGCTGCTGCTGGCTCATCTTGTCGAGCGTGGCAAGCTGTCGTCGCAACTGTTCGCTGACAGCCACATACTCGTTGTCACCGAGTTGGATGAAGTTGCCTTTAGCCTGCCGCACCTTGTCCATCAGTTCCGCTATCTTCATCTTTTCTCCATCACCAATCTCAATGTTGCCGGAGATGTCGAACCAGCTTGCCATGGAGTTCACGGCGAGATGCATGGCGCCAGGCACGAGTTTGCCGCGTCTTACCGTGAAGCGTGCGCCTTCCGGCCACTCTACGATGCCATCGTCAGGATGCTCGCGCAGCGTTTCGAGAAGGCTGAGACACTCCTCGATGGACAGCGACCAGTGATCACCTTCCTGCTCGTCTTCAAAAGGCTTAAGCAACAGAGAAGCCTTCTCGAGGTTCTCGCCCTCAGCCTTCATATCGCGGTGAGTCTGTAGGCTCTCACTCTTATAGGTGGTAGAGATCATCTCCATGCCTTCCATAGGGCGCATATAAGGCGGACACTTCGTAAACGGACGGACGAGCAGTTGCAGGTTGATCTCGTCCTCACTGGGCTGCAAGCGGAAGATGATGCGACTGTCGGGGTCCACCGTCTTGATGTCGGTGTTCTTCAGAAGATCGCCCATGACCACCATGTTATGCGAGAAGGCTTCGAGCACCTTCGTGAGTTTGTCCTTAGCCTCAGGCGGGAAGGTACCGATGGTATTGAGCAATTTCAAGCTCTGCTGTTGCTTATCCGTGATCTTCACGACCTTGAGCAGTTGTGGTGTCTCCTCGTAGACAGCATAGCCGGAGCTGTCCATATCCTTCAGGATAATGTTGCTCTTGACGGTATATCCTCGCTCGTTGCGTGTCACCGACAGCTGTAGTTTTTCCTTGACGATGTCGATGCGGCTCGACGGGTCTTTATCGTCAAAGACGAACGGATGCCCGGCAAGCGCGTTGATGACAGCACCTCCTTCGAGTTCATACGACGTATTGCCATACCAGCCCGAGTTATATTCCACCACCAACGAGGCCACGGCACGGTCCTGCTGCGTATAGGGCAGATCACCGCCGTCGCGGAATTTGGCCATCGCAATGTTGCGGCCCGACGACCAGGTGACACCGTCGCGGCTTTTCTGCAAGCGCGGCCGCACGTAGAGACAGTTCCGGTTGAGGAGATAGCTGATGCGCTCAGTACTCACCTGGGCCGTCTTTCCTGATTCCTTGCTCTGTCCGATCCCTTCTTCATCAAGCAGTTGGTTGAGCACATTCTCCCATGGTGGCAGCACCTTGATGAAGGGCAGCGAGGGATGCATACCGGTTGCCTTCTCCAAAGCAGCCTGCTCGTCTTTGAGGAAGTCAAAGTCTGCGCTCATCTCCAGTTTGAGCAGATTCAGTCCTCTGTCTAATTGTTTTTGAACATAAGAATCGAAAGCCTCAAGCCATTCCTCGTTCTTCACTAAATGGAAATGCTTAAGGGCGAAATAGTAAAGTGTATTCTCCAAAGGCGCGCTGTCGGCTTTTCGAACGAAACAGTTGTCCAATGCCGACTGTCCACGCTTTGCCGTCAGAATGATTTCCTCCGCGGCAAGATAGCTGTAGTAGATCTCTTTGCTCCGCAGAATTGTCTCTGTTTTCTTCATGGCGGAGGCAGACTTATCGAGGTAGAGTGCTACGGCATAATAGAAGTTAGCTAAAGGATTCTCGGGCAGGAAGTATGCGCGAGTACCCCTGACCATCCGTTGGAAGATCGAGACCGCCAAGCCATAGTTTTTCGCTTGAACAGCTTCTATCATTTGCAGCACATTAAAGGACTCACCGGAGCCAATGACCGAGTGGAGCGCCGCTTTCAGATTGCCGTCGCGCAGAAAGCGGAGATAGAGATTGACAAAGGCATCGCGCTCCACATTTTTCTCGGTAAGCACTTTCCCGGGAACGATCAGCGTATCCTGTATCAGCTCTTCGTTGACAGGCTGCAAATAGAGGATACGCACCTTGCGAAGATAGAACAGGAAGTCTTTGAGTTTCTCACTTGTTGCCTTGATATACGGCGCATTCTCCGGCATGTCGGCCAAGCGGTCGATGAACTTATAGAAGTAAACTCCCCACATCGTGTTCATAGCATTACGCTCAGTCATAAAGGCTGACGCGGCCCACTTCGGCCATCCTACCTTGTAAGCCTGGTCTTCAAACGGCTGACCATGGAGGAAGGCATAGAACGACTCGGCAAAGTCATTCCTCGTACTCATGTCTTCACCGTTCTGAATACGCCAACTACCACGGTCTTCGATCGCGCCGAGCCACCGTTTAAAGGATTTCTGCGGGATGTTTTTTAGCACTTCTATCCATGCCTCCGGCTTGAGATAATACCGCTCCACATTGTTTTTGTTCGTCTCGATGCGCTCTATGACATTGCCCTCATAGCGTGCCAGAAAGCTCTGCGAACTCTTCAGGCGGGTGTGGAGCACGGTAGAGCCCCACTCTATAATCTCGTTTTTTGAGAAAGGACGGACGTTGCAGGCCATCATTTGCAGGATGGCGTCGTCGATGTATTCTGTATCTTCTTTTGCCATGGATATGTTTTGGGAATAATGCTATGATTGAAATACTTTAGGTGCAAAAATACAAATAATCAGTCAATATTGTGAATCAATGACTGATTTTTTTTGCTTGCGAGGCTTAATTTCGACAAGCAAACATCCACATTATTAGGTATTTTAGAACGTTTCGTGAGCTGTGTCGACAATTCTGTCGTTCTTTTTTATTACCTTCGCAATGTATTAGTCATATTCATTGTAGAAGTTTAGGTAACATTCATCTTGTCAATGCACATTGGCCCAACTGCCAATAAATAAATCACTATCTATAATCGCAATCAATGCAAAAGCAGACATTCCATTTTCTACTTCTGTTCGTCACCCTGCTGTCGCTTGCGCTTCCGACATTTGCCGGACCGGCGCACGGCCACGATCACCTACGATAAAAGCAAGACCTGACTCGACTCGCTCAAGGGTCGTCTCGCCCACACGCTACCGCCTCACCGCCTACGATTCGCATGAGGTGATCCGCCGCGGCATTGGCTTCCACATCGCTGAGCTCTCCGACGAAAGCAAGGCTCAGCAAACTCGGCAATTATAACGTAGGCATCAAGGACGGGATCCCACGATGCCGTCGTACATGGGCTTCCTCCTGAAATGAAACAGGGTCGGCAATCGCCGACCCTGTTTGCTATGAACCGATTCCTGTTATCTGATAACAATCTTCTTACCGCTCCGGACATAGATGCCGGGACGCATAGGCTTCGCATTCAGACGGGTGCCTGAAAGTGTATAATATATGGTATTGTTCTCAGACTCCTGACGTTCCAGACTGACGATGGCTGTTGTGATAGCTTTCGCTTTCGCGATCGTCTTGACGCTTGTCATCGGACTGGAGGCTGTGTAGTATCCATGGTTGGTAAAGATACCGTTGGTATTATCGTACTTCGAACCACCGTCATGCGTGAAAAGGAGGCCAGTCGGGAGCTCCGTCTCAGTACCCATGTAGGTCCACTTATAGACCTTAGCGCCGGAGGCGAGGGTCGTGCAGAGCGTCATGACGTCTCCCGGCCACTCTGCTGTGAGCCAGGCCGTGCCGTCCTTCCATGTGTAGACATACGGTGTTTCCGAGCCACTGGTCTCAAAGAATACCGAGATCTCATCACTGTTGTCAAGCATGATCTCGCTGTCAGTCGTTGTAGTACCACTGCCATCAGGGCGCTCGGCGGTCTCAGTAGCCGATGAGCCGTTGACAGCATAGTAGACATCAGCTGTGACACCCTTTACATCGTCGGTGAGCTTGTCACCGCCTGCTGTTGAAGTCAGGATGAAGTTGATGGAAGAGACTCCTGCCGGAGCCGTGTAGACATACCATCCTGTGGAGGAAGCTGTCATGGCCTTTGTGCTGTACCAACTGCCGTTGGGCTCCTCTGTGGTGCCGTTGTTGTCGTACCAGACATAGATATAAGGAGCGCCGGAGGCCTTCACATAGACGCGGATGTTAGTGTCGACACCAGTTTCACCTCCCGTGTTATCACCCGTGTTTCCACCTGTATTGTCACCTATATTGCCGCCTTCCTTGACCTTAGTGATGGTCTGTGTAGCTGAGATAGCACTTGACTCGGTGTAGTAGCCATGGTTGGTGAATGTACCGTCAGTATCGTTGAACTTCGTCTCTCCGTTATGTGTGAAGATAACGTTTGTAGGTGTAGTGGTCAGCGTACCGTTGTAAGTCCACTTATAGATATAGTTGCCGTTGGAAGCCTTGCCCATGAGCGTCATCGACTCACCGGGCCATGAGCCACCGGTGTAGTTGTTAGTGTCGTCCCAGATCCAAGCCTTCACGCCATTGGCATCAGAAGTTTCGAAGAAGCAGCTCACCTCGTTGGCATTGTCAAGTGTAGGCGTATAAGCGTCTGTGGCCTCGCCGCCGGTGTTTCCGCCGGTTTCCTCTCCAGTATTTCCACTATTAGTAGACTCACCTTTATAGATAACAGCGATACCTGTGGAGCCCACCTGACCGCTGATCGTAGAGGAAGTGACAGTGAACGTTCCACCACCTACCTTATCCGTGTAAGTACCCGTGGCGAGCCACTTGCCGTCACCGGCACCGTTGGCAACGCTTACGCTTTGATTGTTGCCGTTGCCGAGGACGATGATCGCACCGCTCTTGCGCACCTGTGCGGCCACGTTGCCGCTGTGGACATAGTAGTTGTCCTCACCTGCACAGATGTTGTGCAGGTGGTTGACCTCAGCGACCTCAGTGCTGGTGAAGTGGGTGCTGCCTTTCTGACCGAGCTTCATGGAGTTCTTGTCCGTAGACGAGGGACGCGAGAAGTAGAGGGCTGTAGCACCGTTGTTACCGGCTACGACTGCATAGGCACGGTCGATGACGTTCTGACTCATATACTTCGAAGAGCCGCCGTCGTTGGAGTAAGTGTCGTGGCTCTCGCCCCAGTAGACGAGCTTTGCCGTGGCGGCACCCCTCTGATTGAAGTTGCCGATAGAGCTGTTGACGCTGCCACTGCTGAAAGAAGAGGCGAAGCCGTTGCCATAGCCGTTGTCGGTGATGGAGATATACTTCTGGTATTCCGGCAAGAGCTGGCTATCGTTTCCGCCCGTGCCGTCAAGGATCTCACCATAGTTGTACATGCTCTTGTCGGGCACGTTCTGCCAGAACGAGTCGCCTTCGGAGGGCAGACCGATGTGCTTGGCAGCGTCCCAGCGGATGCCGTCAACGCCACAGCCCTTCAGGCTCTCGACATAGGCGTGGATCTTCTGCTGCACGCGGCTGTCCTCGGTCTTGAGGTCTTTCATGCCGATCTCGCCGTGAGTCACCTGATAACGGTCGTTCCAGTTCGACACACCGCCGTAGTTGTGATACAGGTCGGTGTTCTTCCAAAAGTCGGCGACATAGTTCAGGTTGCCGTTGGTGTGGTTGGCCACGACGTCGACGATGACCTTCACGCCATACTTATGTGCCTCGGTGCAGAGCGCTCTCAGGTCGTCGGCTGAGCCGAGTCCGTTGCCGATGACATAGTCGTAAGGCTGATAAGCCATATACCATACCGAGCCGTAGCCCTCCTTCTGATGGATCGGCGAAGTCTGTACGGCTGTGAAGCCCGCTTTGGCGATGGCCGGAATCTCAGCCTTGATGTCATTGAGTTTCCAGTCGAAACAGTGCAGGATGACACCATCCTGGATGGTGTCCTTCAGCCCATAGCTGTTGCCAGCCCAAGCGTTGCCCATGAAGGAGAGCAGCGCGACGAGCGAGAGGACGATGGCTTTCATTGATTTCATACGGTTCTCTTTTTTATTTTGTTATACTGTAAGCCATTTCCATACGCTTTTTGATGCCGTAGAACCAACATCAAGAAGCGCTGTTTTCACCATGTCTTATCTGATGACGAACTTCTTTCCGTTGCAGACATAGATGTCGCTCTTGAGCAGATACTCGGCATCGCTGATGTTCTTCACCTCAGCCACACGCTGTCCGCGCAGGTTATAGATGACGCAGGTCTTCTGCCCCGCTCTGCTGACTGCGCTGATTGCCGTCAACACTTCTTTGGTCTTGCTGACCGTCTTGACAGCCGACTGCGGACTGGAAGCGGTGTAGTAGCCGTGGTTTCTGAAGGTGCCGTCAGTGTTGTTATACTTTTGTCCACCGTCGTGGGTGAAGATAATGCCCGTAGGAATGGCAGTCAGCGTACCCATATAGGTCCACTTATATACCTTTGCACCCGAGGCCAGCGTGCACTGCAGCTTCATGGCGTCGCCCGGCCAGGTAGAGTTGGCGTTGTAGTTCTTGTTGCCGTTGTTGCCATCCCAGACCCATACACTCGGAGTCTCAGAGCCACTGGTTTCGAAGAATACAGAGATCTCGCCCTTCTTGTCGAGCCAAGGTTCATTGCCGGACGTCGTTGTCGTACCGCTACCGTTGTTGTCGGGTCGGTCGGCGGTGACATCAGCCGACGAGCCGCTGACCACATAGTAGACATCCGACGTTACATTCTTGATGTCGCCGGTGAGCTTATTGCCACCCGCGCTCTGCTGAAGGATGAAGTTGAAGGAAGACACGCCGGCAGGTGCCGTATAGGAGTACCAGCCCGAATAGGTTGTAGCGGTCATGGCCTTGGTGTTGGCCCAGGTGCCGTTGAGCTCCTTCGTGGTGCCGTTGGCATCGTTGTACCATACATATATATAAGGTGCAGTGGAAGACTTCACCCATACGGTGATGGCAGCATTGGGATCCTGCTTGGTGAACGTCACCTTGTCGCTGTTCGTCTCCGTGCCGCTGTCGCCTTGGCCGGTAGCACCCCAAGTGACGGTCTTCGACTCACCGTAGCTCATGTCGCTGCCGATGGTAAACGTAGCGGAAGAGCCGTTGATGGCTACCTTCTCACCGTCGCCGATCTGATACCAACCACTGGTGGCGTTGTTGAGGGTGATGGTCACCGTCTGTGTGTCAGAGGTGAAAGAGCCGCCATTCGGTGTCACCGTTGCCGAGGGCTCAGTGGTCTCGACGACATCGTTCCATGTCGTGCCCTTGTCAGCAGCCAGTCCGCTGTTGTCGGCGCTGGCAGCAGAAGCGGTGTAGAGGAACGGACCGTCCTCACCGATCTTACCCGATCCGTTGAGGACATAGACGCGGGCGTTGCCTTGGTTCGAGGGACAGGACACGGTGAGCGTACCGTTGGAGACAGTCTTCACGTCGCCCGTGACGCAGTCTTTATAGGTACCGTTGGGAATGCCGGTGAACGTAGCGCCGCCGTCCATGCAGACGCATGCATAGGAGTTCACGCCATTGGCATTGTACGCCTTCTTCCATGACCAGCCACTCGTCGAAGTGCAACCGTCGGTGGTATACTGTCCTTTGCGCAGTGCGGGTACAGCCTGACGGATGCGGTTAAGGCGCTCCAGGTGCTTGGCCAACGGGTGGTTAAGGGTCTTGGCGACCTGACCCGTAGCGGTGAACACGCCGAAGTCGGAAGCAGTGACTGTACCTTCAAGGTTCTGTCCGAAATAAGCGCGACCGGTATCAGAGAGCGGACCATTGGGTCCGTTGTCGATCTTCTTGCCGGCCTGGAACTCCACCTCAGAGCCATAGTACAGGCAGGGGATGCCGCGGAAGAAGAACATCCACGTCAGGTTATCGGCCCACTGGTTCGTACCACCGCTGAAACGAACCTGATCGTTGGGCTGCGGACCGTAGTCGTGAGAGTCGACATAGACCACGTTCCAAGTGGCGTCGTTGTAGAGGTTGTCCTCCTTGACCATATTCATAACCGAACCCACGCTGGTAAAGTTGTAGTGCACGGGGAAGTCGATGACATTGAAACCGCTGGACTGACTGTAGTCGAGCGTGTGGTAAGCGCCATTCTGCATCCACGCATTGTTGGAGGTCTTCTTCACGCTGGGCTCGTTGAGGCACAGCGTCATGTTGCCAAGCGGACTGGCACCTTCGGGCACCACCTGATTGTCCCACCACGAGGCGTCGTTGTTCCAATTGGCAAGGTCGGAAGCACTCGAAGCCCACGTATAATAATAAGGAGAGAGGTTAGGCTGGTCGCGGTAGGTGACACCACCAAAGCGGGCGCAGACCTCGCCGAACATATAGAACGGTGAGCCCGCCTCCTTGCCATCATAGAGACTACGGGCTGAGGCGTACTCTTTGCCGAGCTCAGTGAACTGCGGGATGAAGGCTTTGTTGAACGACAGGCGGGCGATATGTCCGGAGGTATCGATGCGGAAGCCGTCCACGCCGAGCTTGATAAAGTCGCCGTAGCACTTCACGAGATAAGCGTCGACAGCGGGGTTCTCGGTATTCAAGTCCACGCAGTCACCGGCTATCTGCCCCCACCAGCGGCTGGGCTCGTCCCAGTTCCATGCATTAGCCACATGATGCCAGTAGTTGTGTGTATCGTGGTTCTTGCCGTCGGTGTTCTTCATCAAGGCCAGACGGCGTTGATATTGGTCGCCGGGTTTCAGACCGTCATAGTCTGAGCCGAGGACACTTGCGTTGGGCTTCATGCAGGCGATGGAGCCTTGTGTGGCGAGCTTCTCGCTGCGCGTGAACTCCGGGCAGAGCTTAGCCTCACCGAAGTTACCGGTGTGATTGAGGACGATGTCGAGGATGATCTTGATACCCTTCTTGTGTACGGCATCAATGAGCTGCTTAAACATCACGTCGCCGCTGCTGCCGTCACTACTCTGATAGCGGCAGTCTACTTTCGAGAAGTCGGAAGCATGGTAGCCGTGATAGTCATATCCCGAAGCATTCTGCACGACGGGGTTGATCCAGATAGCGGTGAAGCCGAGAGCCTTGATATAGTCGAGCTTGTCGATCAGGCCTTGGAAGTCACCACGCCAGCAAGGGTCTTTGGTGGACTTTTGGCTTTCCTGATTGTCCCAGCACAGCACATTGTTGCCGGGATCACCGTCGTAGAAGCGGGTGGTGAGGACGAAGTAGATACTCTCGTCGCGGAAGTCTGTTCGGCCGCCTACAAAGCTGTCTGCCATCATGCCCTGACTGAAGAGCAGAGCGGAGAGCGCCAGTGTAGAGACCCTTCGTGTAAAGTGTTTCATGTGTGTTTTTTTAATGAATATTGTGTGATCGTTGGATCTAAGATGTAGTAATGGTTATCTGACTACAAAGTTAAAGAAAAAGCGCAATTATTGATATAAGTCAATCGTATTATTGCGTAAAATCTTATTTCTGTGTGGTGATGTTATGACTAAAGAATGTTAATTTACTTGTAATGATC
>ERZ1023830.46-NODE-46-length-52275-cov-55.777442_pt1 | contig 52275 bp, 39 predicted proteins | sample MGYA00380381_ERZ1023830 | MGnify/ENA primary metagenome ERZ1023830 (study PRJEB33179, sample SAMN07449067) | human gut metagenome | biome: Human-gut; feature: Human associated habitat; material: Faeces | host: Homo sapiens | place: India:Kasaragod | collected... | reverse complement strand
CAACCAACATTAAAAATAAGACTCAAAGTAGTCAACTTAAATCGTTAAACTACAACACTTGCTATCAGTTTCTCGCTTTGGAACTTTCTGTTTCTCGCTTTAAAACTATTGGTTTCTCGGTAAGAAACCGTTAGTTTTTCGGCGAGAAACTATTAGTTTTTCGATAAGAAGACCGCGGTTCGCAAATTAAAAGTCGTATTCCTCGTAGTAGTTGTCGAAGACGAGGGGTTCTTCCCAACCGCATGAGCGACAGATAGTGGCAATGTCTTGACGGTCTTCCGGTGTGATGGGAGTGGTGCCGTTGCGGAACTTGAAGTATTTGGTCTTGGTGAAGTGCTGGATGAGTGCCCGCCGGACGGCCTTAGCTTTGTTCTCTGGAATGTCCCCGTAGAAGTTGAGCATGCCTCGTGCCATCGTGCGTTTGGTGTCGGAACGGTAATCGGAGCAGGTGCCGGCGATGACATCCTTGCGGAGTGGGTTGACGGTGGTGATGTAGGGAACGTCGTCTGAAGCCCACTGCCCGACAAGCCAGTGAAGGCAGTGCTCCTTGCGGGGACAGGCGGAGGTGTAGCACAGTATATAGTGCTGTGATTTCTCACGGAGCAGCGATTGCTCGTAGGATAAAGTCTGATTGTTCACGATGATAGTCTTTTAGTTGATCTCCTTATCTCTATCGAAGAGTTGCATCTGTATCTATTTTTTATACTGCAATGACCAGTTCCGAACTCGCCGTTGCGATTTATAAACTACAAGCGAATATAAGCAAAAAGAAATAGCCTCACCCTCGGGCCCCTCTCCAAGGGGAGAAGGGAGTGATTACCGTCAAAGGGATTAGGACGGGCATACAGTCCGTCCCCACACTGACACCCTGCGTTACCACAGGTTCTAGCGTTTTTTTCTCTGTTGCTGTCTTCGGTTTTGATGTAGGGGTAGGGGTTATCCCCATCCAAGCACTCGGATGGCATCCGTTGCACCGGTGTTGCGTTTCTCTCCCTTTTAGGGAGAGATAGAGAGGGTCTCCTATACACGCACAACTCTACCTCCTTCTACACGCCAATGGGTGCGGAAGGGATGGTCAGAAAAATAGATTCTCCACATCAGAGAGGACGGTACCGATCGCTAAGAGGTTCAAGGCAAAAGGTAGATGTCTCTCGCAGAGCTGTGCTATATTTCGTAAGGCTGCTAACGCAATTTGATTGCAAATTTACGTTTTTTGCGGGAAAGTAGCAAGAAAATCTTGTGCAAAATGAAGATCAAGGCACACAAGTATTCATTTTTTTCTGTCAGACATAATCATTAAGTAACATATTCATGATTGTAGATTACTGTATGTGTATGTGTATCTATACTATCACATGAGGGAGGCAGTGGATAGAGGATAAAACGTGATGGATGAAAAAAGTTTTGGAATTCTTGTAACTTTGACGTGAAAATGATTGAAAGTGACAAAAAAACTATAACTTTGCAAGAAGTTAAGAATCAATAATGCCAAACGGTGTGAATCCGTACCAAGTGGCGCAAAAAGATACCAATTGGTGTGAAACGATGCCAAATGGTAAGAAAGGGAAAATACCCAGCGATGAGAAACGAGAAAAGCAAAGACAGCAAGATGATGGACATGCTCCACGGACCACTCTTAGGCAAGATGCTTCAGGTGGCCATGCCTTTCGCCGTGAGCAGCATCCTGCAACAGCTGTTCATCTCGATCGACGTGGCTGTGGTGGGACGCTTTGCGTCGAGCGAGGCACTGGCTGCCGTCGGTGCGAACACCTTTCTCATCAACCTGCTCATCAATCTCTTTGTCGGCATCTCAGTCGGCGCTAATGCTGTCATCGCCATGGCCATCGGTGCCCGCGACCGTCACCGTGTGCGCAACGCCGTAGGTACCACATGCGTCATAGCCTTGGTTTGCAGCGTGTTGCTGTTGATCATCGGACTGACCTTTGCGCCTACGATCCTCCGCTGGATGGCAACGCCGCAGGAGATCCTACCCGACGCGACGACCTATCTGCGCGTTTACTTCCTCGGCGTGCCGTTCTTTATCATCTTCAACTTCGGTGCCGCCATCCTTCGCAGCAAGGGCGACACACGCCGTCCGCTGTATATGCTGCTTGCCGCCGGCGTGATCAACACGCTCTGCTGTCTGCTCTTCGTCATCGCCCTGCAGTGGAGCGTGGCGGGCGTGGCTGCTGCCACGGGACTGGCCAATGTGTTCAGTGCCTCGTGCATGATAGGAGTGCTGTGCCACGAGAGCGGACCGTTCCGGCTGCAAGCCACACGACTGCATGTGGACCGTCAGTCACTGCGCCGCATCCTCATCATCGGCATCCCCACCGGCGTGCAGAGCATGCTCTTCTCCTTCAGCAACGTGTTTGTACAAACCGGCATCAACAGCTACGGCGCCGCAGCCATCGCAGGATCGTCGGTGGAACAGAACTTTGAATACTACTGCTATTTTATGATGAGCGCCTTCACGGGCACTGCCGTCACCTTTGTCGGTCAGAACTATGGTGCCGGCCTCATCGACCGCTGCAAGCGTGTGCTCTGGTTGAGCATGGCCTGCGGTGCACTGTTCTGTCTGGCCGGCAACCTGCTGTTCTATGGAGAGCGCGGCTTCTTCCTCTGGCTGTTCACCACCGATCCCAAAGTCCTCGCCTTTGCCCGTGAGCGAATGGCCGATGTGCTCGTCTTCCAATGGATTGCGGCGAGCTACGAGATCTCGGCGGCGTGTCTGCGTGGCCTGGGGCATTCGCTGGAGCCAACACTGATCGCCATCTTCGGCACCTGCGTGTTTCGGTTGGGCTGGATCTTCTTCTACTGCCCGTCACATCCCGGCTTCAATCATCTCATGGCCGTGTATCCCATCTCATGGATGCTCACCGGCGTGCTGATGCTCACCGCCTACGCCATCACCCTGCGTCGGGTAGCAGCACAGCATCGGGCGTAGAGCAATATATATAATAAGGTGTAGTTAACAATATAAATAAGGTATAGATTCGTGCAAGGTTCTGACCTTTGCTGCATTTATCAAGCAAAAGCTCAGGATCATAACAAGCCATTAGCGCCACAGGCGTGTTGCCATCATGAAGGTTATCGATAAGGAACAACAGATCGTAGAAGCCTTTCGCCGGGGAGATGCCTCGGCGATGGACGACCTATTCGCGCTGTTCAGCGGGTACCTCATGGGTGTGGGCACGCGCTATATCGCTGACGACGACGAGTTGAAAGACGTGTTGCAAGAGGTTTTCATCAAGATCTTCACACAGTTTCACTCGTTTCAGTACCGCGGTAAAGGCAGTCTGAAGGCTTGGGTGACGCGCATCATGGTCAACGAATGTCTGATAGCGCTACGCCAAAAACAAAAGACCGATGTCGTCAACAACGAAGAGGTGCCCGACCTGCCCGATGAAGAGCCGGACACAGAGAGCCTTGACGGCAATGTGCTCATGGAGATGATCCGACGTCTGCCCGAGGGCTACCGCCAAGTGCTCAACCTCTACGTCATAGAGGGACTGAGCCATAAGGAGATCGGACAAATACTACATATCAAACCCGACAGTTCAGCTTCGCAGTTGCACCGTGCGAAGACGATGCTTGCCAAGATGATCAAAGACTACAAAAGGAGGTTAGGATGAACAACAAATGGATGACTGACATCAAACGGAAAGCCGACAGCTATGAGCGGAAGGCTCCCGACGGTATGCTTGACAACATCAAGCAGGAGATGGCACGCCGTGGCCTGACGATGATGCCACCACAACCCGTTGCTCAGACGCACCGCCTGACGTGGCAACGATGGGCTGTCGCCGCCTCGCTGGCAGCGGTCGTCGGGGGTACTGCCGTCTACGTGGCTTGGCATGAGCCTGATAGCGACAAACAGCTATCACAACAGCTTCAGCCGCGAGACCATACCTCACAACAGCAACGGCAGATTCCGTCGACTGTCGGTCGCCATGCGGCAGGGTCTGCACATGTCTCAGCTACAAATCTCCTCGCTCACAATTCAGGCGTAGAGCAGGGCGAGGGAACGATGACCACCCGCATATTGCCGTCGGCTTCGATAACAACAGATGAAAATGAAGAGAAGGGTGTCTTGAGCCAGCAACCTCTTTCGGCTAATGGCAACACAATAGAGAAGAAAGAAGCAGACCGCCAGACACCTAAGCAGCAGCCATCAGCAAATCATCCTATTGACCGTTATCAGGAAGACTGGAAGAACAGTGACCAGCTCCTTGCATACGACAATGCGAAATCGGGCCAGTCGATACACGTGAGTGCTTACTATCAAGGTGTGGGTGACTTTCAAAGCAACGGCAATGGCAACGGCAATGTACAAGTCATGGACATGAGCGATCCGCTGGTGGCCAGCATGCCTATTCTCTACGCCTACCCTACTCTGCTTAGCAAGGCATTTCAGGAAACACCAATACACAGTGAGAAGCATCATCATCTGCCGGTACGTGCGGGCGTTTCCGTGTCGATACCTCTCAACGGGCGATGGGGCGTGACGACAGGACTGACCTATAGCACGATGAGTTCCGACTTTGAGAATCTCTATGCCAACCACAGCGAGAGCAGTACACAACGGCTGCACTATCTGGGCATACCGGTGAGTGTCCGCTATAATGTATGGCAGCAGAGCAAGGTGAAGGTCTACGCCAGTGCAGGTGGTGAGATCGAAAAAATGGTATATGGAAAGAAGAAGACACACTACGATGACATGGCCTCCACAAAAACCACGTCGACGACGGTCAGCGAGCACCGGCCTGTGCTGAGCACAAATGTCAATGCAGGTATCTCCTACTCGATACTGCCCAGCCTCAGCATCTTTGCCGAGCCCGGCCTGGCGTATTACTTCAAGAATGGCAGTGGCGTGAAGTCGGCCTACACCGACAAGCAGCTGCTGTTCAACGTCAATGTGGGAGTGAGGTTCGGAAAATAAATGTCGCTCTATTAATATTTCGAAAAAAGGAGAGAGAGATTTGGCGCTTACCACCATGTTTCGTATATTTGCGGTACCAACACATTAAACACTAAAGATTATGGCAAAAGTTAGTTTATTAGGCAATGCGATGAACACCATCGGCACGCTGCCTGCAAAAGGAAGTATCGCACCTGATTTCGAGGCTACCAAAGGTGACCTCAGCACATTGAAGCTCAGCGACCTGCGCGGCAAGCGCGTGGTGCTCAACATATTCCCCAGTCTCGACACAGCCACCTGTGCAGCCTCTGTGCGTCACTTCAACGCTGACGCTTCCAAGATGGCCAACACCGTGGTGCTCTGCATCTCTGAGGACCTGCCCTTCGCCCAAGGCCGCTTCTGTACGACAGAAGGTTTGAAAAACGTGGTACCCGTATCCCTGTTCCGCTCTCCAGAGTTCGGTAAGGCTTACGGCACCGTGATCGTTGACGGCCCGATGCGTGGCCTGCAGTCCCGTGCCGTCGTCATCGTTGACGAAGAAGGTAAGGTCGTCTACACCCAGCAGGTGGAGAAGATCGAGGATGAACCGGACTATAAGCATGCGTTAGAAGCACTGAAATAACAAGAAACCAGCCTCACCCCCACCCCCTCTCCAAGGGGAGAGGGGAGTGAAATGTTAGATAAACAATTTTTTAGCATATAGAAGAGACCTCAAGAAAGGCCACTCACTAAGTAGCAATCACCCGCAAAGCATTCTACTCCCCTCTCCCTTTGGAGAGGGGTTAGAGGGTGAGGCTACTATTTGATACTGTCAATGAACAGCAACAGGCGGTTGGTGACGTTCACGGCAGAGACACCGGAATCGAAGTCAAGTGATACCAGGTTGAGCTGTGGATACATCTTCTTTAGTTTTTTCTCAATACCTTTCGAGACGATGTGATTGGCAATACAGCCGAAGGGCTGGAGGCTGGCCACGTTGTTCACACCCTGCCGTACCAGGCTGATGATGTCGCTCGGCAAGAGCCAGCCCTCGCCGAACTGCGCTGCAAGGCTCACCACGCCGTTCACTTCCTTGGCATCGTCGAAGATGTTGGTAAACGGACGGTAATAGCGGAAACGAGAGGCCAGCCGGTTGATCTTCTTCTCCCGACGCCAAACCAGACTGTAGATACTCTTCACCAGGAAATCCGGCACGTTGCTGCACTTCAATCCAAGATGCTTAGAGGCGATCACGTTGACAAACTCCTGCAAGAAGAAAGGAGAGAGCAACGGCGGGACGACCTCACAGCCCTTGGCAATGATCTTACGCGCGAGGAACTGATGGGCAAAGGGGTTGAACTTCAGGAAGATCTCTCCCACGATGCCCACGGCAGGCACCTCCTTGTCCTCGACGATGCTGTCGAACTCTTCAGCGGCTTTGGCGATGAGATCCATCAGTCTCTTAGGACTGTTATGAAGTATCGGCTCAGCAGCCAACGCGAGATATTTGTCACGCAGTAGTTCGGCGTCGTTCGTCGCTCCCTGTGGTCCCACATGATAAGCATCCTTGCGCAGACGGCACACAGCACCATGATAGAACTTCGAGATCGTGTCGCCATAGAGAAACATCGTCGTGATGATCGGAGCCAGACGCAACCATGGCACATCGAGTGCCGCGCTCTGGTTCTCGTCTTCGTCCTCCGCACTCGTCGACACGCCCAAGGTGATCAACGGCACCTGCTTGAAACCGTTGGCATCGAGAGCACGACGGATCAGCGCCGCATAGTTCGTCGCACGGCACTGCCCACCCGTCTGGCTCATCACCACCGACACCTTCTCCGGATCATATTTTCCTGACCGCAGCGCCTTGACAAAGTCGCCGACGATCAGCGTGGCAGGATAACACACCTCGTTATTAGCGTACTTCAATCCATACTCCGCACTCTCGGCATCGCTCGGCGGAAGCACCTCTACATCCCAACCGATCAACCGGCAGATCGGAGGCAACAGCGGAGTGAGATATTCAGTAAAATAAGGAGCTAAGATATGACGGGTGATCGGTGGCAAAGAGTTCTCGGCATCAGTCTTTTCTGCTGCCTGCAAGTCAACATCACAGGTTGTTTTCTGCTTTTCCGTTTCGCTCTTCTGTCCTCTCAGCGATTCGATGAGCGAGCGAACACGCAACTTCAAGCTACCGAGGTTGCTCACGTCATCGATCTTCAACAATGTGAAAGGCTTGCCATGTTCACGAAGGATATGGCGCACCTCGTCCTGGATGAATGAGTCAGGACCGCAACCAAAAGATGTCATCTGTACGAAATGGACATCGTCGGGCTGTTCGGCGCACCACTGTCCCGACTTGATGATGCGGTTCATATAAGCCCACTGCTTCACCAGACAGGTGTCGCCGGACTGCGTCTGCTCGTCAGCTCTGACGATGTCGTCGGAGATTACATTCACGCCAAGCGCCGCAATCATCTCCGAGAGTTTGTGCTGGATGAGTGGGTCAGTATGGTAAGGACGACCCGCCAAGAGAATGGTCAGCTTACCATTCTTGCGACTTTGCGCCAGGATATCCTCGCAGCGTTGTTTCACCTGAGACGTATAATGCTGTTCAACTTTCAAGGCCGCAGCCAGCGCAGCCTCAGCAGTGTGCCTGTCGACACCGTGCTTCTTGAGGAAGGCCAAGATCTGCTTGCGCAGCAAAGGCTCATCACGGAAGTTGATCACGGGCGACTCTACACGATGCTGCAGCGTCATGGCACTGCGGATCACGTCGGAGTAGGCTGTGACTATCGGGCAGTTATAACTGTTGATCGTGCGGTCATCGTCCTGATGCTCAAAGACCACATAAGGCATGAAGATGAATCCCGTCCTGCTCTCAGGCAGCTGGCCGAGCCGTTCGTCGAGTTCCTTAACATGCGCGTGGGTGAGTTTCGCCGGAAAACAGATGTTGTCGCTCATCACCGTGCCCAGCGTGCGCTCGTATTTCTTGAATGTAGACTCCGAGCTGAGCATCACCTCAAAGCCGGCACTCGTGAAGAGCGTATGCCAGAACGGAAACTCCTCATACATATTCAGCACACGCGGAATGGCGACGACCTCTGTGCGCGACGGCATGGAAGGCTGTTCGGCACGGCCGAAGAGCAATTCATATTTCTCGCGATAGATATTCTCGCCCTTGGCGTGGTTCTTACCCTGGTTGTTGAAAACTCGCTCACATTTGTTGCCGGAGTAGTAGCGTCGTCCGCCACCAAAACTGTACATTGTCACGAGGCATTGGTTCTCACAGCCCTTGCAGTTGAGCAGACGTGTCTCGCACGACGACTGCCAGAGCAGATCGTCGAGAGAAGCATGATGCAATTCGGTTGCAGACTGACAAGCGGCGATGGCGTGCAGGGCACAACCATAGGCACCCATCATCTCCGGGATGTTGCTGCGAGCCACCCTTGTATGAGAGAGCAACTCAAAAGCACGGACGACCGCATCGTTCTTCATTGTACCGCCTTGTACGACGATATGCTTCCCGAGGTCATCGTTACCTCTGAGTTTCAATACCTTATAGAGGCAGTTGCGCACCACCGAATAGGCCAGTCCGGCTGCGATATCAGCCACCGTAGCGCCTTCGCGCAGCACCTGCTTCACCTTGGAATTCATAAACACCGTACAGCGCGTGCCGAGGTCACAGGGACGGTCGGCCTGACAAGCCAAGGCGGCAAAGTCCTGCACGCGGTAGCCCAGACTTTGCGCAAAGGTCTGGATAAACGTTCCACAACCCGAGGAGCAGGCCTCGTTGAGTTCCATACGCACCACAGCGCCATGATCGACAAAGATCGCTTTCATGTCCTGACCGCCGATGTCGAGGATAAACGACACGTCGGGCAGCAAGCGTGCGGCAGCCCGCTCATGGGCCATCGTCTCGATGATGCCGTCATCGAGGTTAAAGGCAGCCTTGATCAGCTCCTCGCCATAGCCCGTAGAGCACGAGCCCACGATGTCGAGTGTGGTTCCGCTTTCCTCAGCCTTGAGCTTCAAACGTTTGAGAGCTTCCTCCACGGCATGGATCGGATTGCCGAGATTCATGCTGTAGTCGCTGAAGATGATCTCGCCCTGATGGTTCTTGTCAGCGCGCACCACGATGAGTTTTGTTGTCGTAGAACCGGAGTCGATGCCGATGACCACCTCTTCGCGTCCGCCATGCATGGGATAGAGCGGGGTGGCATAACGCTGTTTGTCGTGCAACCACTCTGTATATTCAGCCTCAGAGCGGAAGAGCGGTTGCAACTCGTCGGTCGCAACGGCTGATGAGCACTCGCAGTTCTGTTGACGACGGCAGCTTTCCGGATGGGCGATACGGTCGAGGAGTTCGTCGATGTCCACTGCTCTGGCTTCCTTCCCGGCACGGATGGCGCAGCCGAGCGCCGGGATAAGGTTGCCCTCTTTGAGCACGATGAAGTCTTTGACATCGAGATGGAGATAGTCGGAAAACGCCTTGCGCAGGGCAGGGAGGAATGTCAGCGGACCGCCGCAAAGAAGGATCGGCGGCGTGAAGTCGATACCGTGGCTCAGCGTGGTGACGGTCTGCACGGCGATGCTGTGGAAGATGCTGGCAGCGATGTCGCTCTCCGGCAGGTTGCGCGACATGAGGTTCTGCACGTCGGTCTTGGCAAAGACGCCACAGCGCGCGGCCATCGGATAGACATGGGTGGAGATCATGGCCAGCTCGCTCATGCGCTGGTTGTCGCAGCCGAGGAGCAAAGCCATCTGATCAATAAACGCACCGGTGCCTCCCGCGCAGTTGCCGTTCATGCGCAGCTCCGTGCTCTGACCATTGAAGAAGACCACCTTGGCATCCTCGCCGCCGATGTCCACGAGTGCACGGGCCTCGGGATAGCGGTTACGGGCAAACACCGTGGCAGCCACCACCTCCTGGACAAACTCCGAGCGGAGCTCATCGGCTGTGGCCATACCCACCGAACCGGTCACGCAAAGACGCAGTGACGGATTGCCGAGCTGATGCTTGATCTCGTTGAGATAGGTCGTGGTCAGTTCTCGCACTTGGGCGTTGTGCCGCCGATACTGTGAGTAGACGATATGATCTTCGTCATCAAGAACAACGATCTTCGCCGTCGTGGATCCGACATCCAGTCCGGCTCTGTATTCTTTTCCCATATCTTTATTGGCGTATTCCTATATTTCTTTGATCTATGCAAAGTTACTAAAAAAACATTACGTTTTCATCAACGAATCGTTTTTTTTTGCTTATTTATCAAGAAATACAAGAGTTATTTCCTAAATAATTCATATCTTTGTACTAAAAAGAAATCGTCACGACTATGGAGCAGACAACAGACAACATATCCGCCGCCAACGACAAAGAGAATATCGCCGCCTATCGCGAGCGCGTCGTCGCAGCCATCTGTCAGGCCAAAGACAAGAACGGCAACGCACGATACAACGAGGAGGAGGCAAGAGAACTCTCGCAGGAACTCTCCGACGAAGACCTCGCCTTCGGCATGGACTACAACACGCCGGAAGAGGTAGCAGAACTGTTGGTCGACAGCGGACTGGCCTGAGAGGCCGGACCATACACATCGTAAAAGCAAAAAAAGATATGAACGAAGAACTCAACGACGCTTACATACAGGAAGTAGGAAAGCAGAAACTCCTCAGCGACGCCGAGGAGCGGCAACTCGCCGAGAAGATCGCGCAAGGCAACAAGCGGGCTTTGGACAAGCTGGTGGCGGCCAACCTGAGCTATGTCATCAGCGTGGCCAACCAATACAAAAACCGAGGGCTCAGCATGGACGACCTGGTCAGCGAGGGCAACATCGGCATGCTCAAGGCTGCCACGCATTTCGACGGCAAGCACGGCAAACGCTTTGTCACCTATGCCGCGCCTTACATCCGAGAGGCTATCGAGCAGGCTATCGAGCAGCAGGCCGGCCTCTACCGCGTGCCGCGCAACGCCAAGGATCCGGCATGGGAGAAAAGACGCAGCCATCCGCTGTCGATCGACGCACCCATCGGCGGCAGCAACGAGCTGAGCCTGGGACATGTCATCCCTGACAAAGACGCCACGCAGCCCGACAACGCACTGGAGGACGAGACCGCGACAGCCGAACTGCTGCAGATCATCGACAAGCTCGATCCCCGCGGCCGTCAGGTGATACAGCGCTTCTACGGCATCGGCGCCGAGCACCGCACGCTCGCCGAGACGGCACAGGAGATGGGACTGAAGCGTGAGCGCGTCAGACAGATCCGCAACCAAGCCGTCAGAAAGCTCTGCAAGCTCTCGAAGAACAAAAATATCAAGTCATTCCTCCTCAAATAACACACCACCGTCATCACCATGCGCTATCTGATCATCTCCGACATCCACGGCAGTCTGCCCCGGCTGCAGCGTGCACTGGACTTCTATCGCCAACAGCAGTGTGACATGCTTCTCATCCTCGGCGACATCCTCAACTACGGCCCACGCAACAGCATCCCCGAGGGTATCGACGCCAAGGGCATCGTCGAGGCACTGAACCCGCTGGCCGATGACATCGTTGCCGTACGCGGCAACTGCGATGCCGAAGTCGACCAGACGCTGCTCCGCTTCCCGATGATGAGCGACTATGTGCTTCTCGTCGACGAGGGACGCCGCATCCTGCTCACCCACGGCCACGTCTACAATCCCGACCATCTGCCCACCGGGCACTACGACGCAGTCTTCTTCGGCCACACTCATCTTTGGCAACTCGAGCACGCTGCCGACGGCACGCTCATCTGCAACACGGGTTCCATCACCTTCCCCAAGGGCGGCAACGAACCCACCATGGCCTTGATGGACAACGGCCATGTCGCCGTATATAACCTCGACGGGAAGATGTTAGGCCCTTCCTTAACCCTCCCCAAGGGGAGGGAATGACAACACCCGAAAGACTGATACTGTCAGCTTTGGTGTAGGGATCGGCATCTCACTCGCTAACACCGAATAACTTTTTCACGCACCATCTTATATTCTTTATTCCGCAGAGCGGAGCGTTAACTAAAAAACAACTTGGCATAAGGAATTAAATTCTCACCATATAATGCTCCCCTGGGGGGGAGCAAGCCCAAACGATTTTGCTTTCAGTTCAATGCAAGGATAATCCCTTTCCGTATTGCGCAAGTTTCAATGATGTAAGCTTCACTTGCGGTTTAAGTACGTTGTGGACCGTCTTTATTTGTTTCTTAACGGCCAACGTGGCATTTCCCTTGATATCACGGCTTGACGAACCTACTTGGAAAGTGTAAACACCCGGATCAACGACCCAAGCGCTCTTGCTCTCATAGAAGCTGGCCAAATCAATCTTGTCTATATTCATCACCAGCGTCTGGCTCTCGCCGGGCTGCAAGGTGCGTGTCTTTTCAAAAGCCTTGAGTTCCTGTGCGGGTTTATCTTCCTTACCCTTTGGTGCTGTCACATAGACTTGTGCCACTTCCTTACCCGGTCGCTTACCCGTATTGGTAATCGTCACAGATAGGCTGATGCTCTTTCCCTGATCCTTTACATACGGTTTGCCAAACGAGAAAGTAGTATAGCTTAAGCCAAAGCCGAAAGGATAAGACACCTCCTTCTTAAAGGTATCGTAATAGCGATAACCCACATAGATACCTTCTTCATAGTTGGTGTAACCGACGTTTTTCACTTGTGCCATCTTAGAGGCATCCTTAAACATACTCGACAGATCAAGGGACACATCCTTCACATCAGACGGGAAATTCTTTGTTGAAGGATCATCATTGATGCTCACCGGCCATGTCATTGGCAGCTTTCCTGATGGAGTAGACTTACCCATGAGCAGGTCAGCGATGGAGTTGCCGATCTTCTGTCCGCACTGCCATGGTAACAGGATGGCATCAGGCAGATCCTTCCAAGAGGCAGTCTCCATGACGCCACCCACATTGAGCACCACCACCACTTTCTTCCCAGCCTGATGATAAGCCGTGCAGACGCGATGCAGCAGTTCCTTTTCCTGAGTGCTGAGGTTGTAGTTTTCTGCCATACGGTCCTGTCCTTCACCCGAGATACGACTCAAGGTGATGATGGCCACATCGTTGTTGCACACCTCCTCACGGGTGACATCAGCCTCCAACTCATCAGGAAGTTTTGGAACCTCAAGTACGTTGGCGTTGAGCTTACCGTGTTTGCGTGTCCACTCTTCCAAATAGGCAGCATAGCGGTTGGTCAGGGTTTCATCGACATGACAACCGGCATTACGCAAGCCCTCAACGAGAGAAATCGTATAAGCCCTATTGACATTACCAGAACCGGTACCACCAGCTATCAGACTGTAGCTGGCATTGCCATAGAGCGCAACATTGCGCACGGATGTCAACGGCAATGTGCCATTGTTCTTCAACAGAACAGTTCCTTCCGCAGCAGCCTGACGGGTTACCTGGGCATGAGCTTCAAGATCAGGATGATTGCTGTAATGATAACCGGCAAAGCGCTTGGTACGCACCACCAGGTCGAGCACATTACGCACACACTGATTGAGATACTTCACATCGAGCTTGCCACTCTTCACCGCATCCACAACCTCCTTGACATCCTTGTCCATTCCCGGCTCAATAAGGTCGTTGCCTGCCCAGATGTTTGCACCACGATCGGTGCGTCCGCCGCGCCACACGGGATCGGTGCCACCAAACCAATCTGTCATCACCAAACCTTTGTATCCCCACTCATCACGCAGGATGGTTGTCAGAAGATCGTGACTTTCAGAGGTCATAACACCATTGACACGGTTATAGCTCGACATGATGGTCCAAGGATGGGACTTCTCTATGCATATCTGGAAGTTCTTAAGATAGAGTTCACGAGCCGCACGTTGACTGACACGAGCGTCGTTGCCCATACGCATTGTCTCTTGATTGTTGAACGCAAAATGCTTCACAGACGTACCGACGCCCTGACTCTGAATGCCATTGACATAGGCAGCAGCTATATTGCCCGAGAGCACCGGGTCCTCGGAATAATACTCAAAGTTGCGGCCACACAGCGGATTGCGTTGCAGACAAAGAGCAGGAGCCAACAACACCTCCACACCATACTCTCTCACTTCCTGTCCCATGGCTTTGGTGACATCTTCGACGAGTGCCGTATTCCAAGAACTGGCCAAAGACGTGCCGATAGGGAAATGAGTAGCATAGTATTTATTGTGATCAAACGGTCTGTCGACATTGATGCGCAATCCCGCAGGGCCGTCGCTGAGCACCACAGAAGGGATTCCCAGACGTGGAATAGCCTTAGTTGTACCGGCAGCTCCGGGCACGATACTCGAAGAAGAGCCAATAACAGGCCGTGCCGAGAAGCCCCCCATGCCATCACCGACTACCAGGTTTGCTTTCTCTTCCAAAGTCATAGCAGCAATGACAGCATCTATATTGTCAGCTCGCAATTGCGGTGCAGGCTGAGCAGCAGCCGGCAGAAAGGCGAACGCTGTGAGCGCAGTAAATAATAACGTTTTGATTTTCATAGAATCGTAATTATTCATGAAGAAACCTTTCCCACCTATTTAAACAGTTTCTGAGCGAACTCCGTGAGATAGATGCGCCAATTGCGCCAGATGTGTCCGCCCTCAGTTTCCATATAGGTGAAAGGATACCCTTTGGCTGTGAGCTTCGCACGGAAGTCCGCATTGTCCTTATAGAGGAAATCGGTCTTGCCGATGCCGATCCAGTACAGCTTAGGTTTAGCAGCAAACAGCTTGGCAAGTTTTCCGTCAAGATCATCATAGATACGTTCGCTCTCCACACCACTTTTTTGCTGTTTGTTGATTGCGGCAGAGAAAAGGCCGACATAGCCAAAAGTATCAGGATAGTTGGCAGAGATATACAGCGAATGGCAACCGCCCATGGACAGTCCGGCTATGGCACGGTCGTTTTTGTCGGCCTTGACACGATAGTTGCTTTCTACGAACTTGATCACATCTGGGAAAGCCAACTCAAAGTTACCGTCCATGGTTTTAGGAAGCATCAGTGTTGGCACAGTGAAGCCATTAGGCGTCTCACCCGGCGCGGCTTCTTGCGATATGTTGCCATTGGTCATCACTACGATCATTGGTTTCGCCTTACTGGCGGCGATCAAATTGTCAAGGATCTGAGCCGCCCTTCCCAGTTCCGACCAAGCATTCTCATCACCACCAATGCCATGAAGCAGATAGAGCACAGGATACTTTTCCTTGCTGATCTCGTATCCGGCAGGCGTATACACCGTGAGGCGACGCTTCAGGCCTGCAGTAGGACTGTTGTACCAGATCTTTGACACGGTGCCATGAGGCACTTCCTTCACACGGTACCAGTCACCCTGTCCGCCACCGATGAGCAGCATGCTGAAGAGGTTGGTCACATCACGTACACAATACACATTGCTTGGGTCAAGCGTACGAACGCCATCGACCACCACATTATATGTATAGAGTTCAGAGGCGAGTTTATCCGTCTTGAACGACCACACGCCCTTGTCGTCCTTCACGAGGTCGGCCACACCCGGTGCATCAAACTTACCCATCGGCGTATCGATCTTACGGGTAGGAAGCATATCACCAGTGATCTGTACTTTCTGAGCCTGAGGTGCCAACACACGGAAAGTAACACTGTTGTCGGCATTAACTTCGGGCGACACCACTGGCATCTGAGCCCAAGAGAGATTTTGCTGTGCATAGAGGCCCATTGCCATGATAGCACCAAGAGCCAAAGTTGAAATACGTTTAAGATTCATAGTTTAGGAATATTTCTTGATGATTATATGTTATTGAAATTACCAATTGACGTTTTGCTTGATATTCGGATTCAACTCTTTCTCCTTTAAAGGAATGGGCAGAAGCATGTTTTTCTCCTTGAAGCCATAGTCCGTGTTCTTGAAGTCCCAGCTGACGCCCTTAGCCGTCAAGGAAGGAATCTGCTCACCTTGCTTGCCCAAAGCCTTCATCGCGTCGCCCCATCTGACAAGATCCTGATAGCGTGTGCATTCAAGCCAAAGCTCCAAACGCTTCTCCGTTTTGATGTTGCCGAGTGTGACAGTAGTCAGCGGAGCGAGACGGGCACGGGTGCGAATCAGATTGATGTCTTTGAGAGCCTCCTCTGCATTTCCATTCTGCAGGTTGGCCTCAGCAGCCAGCAAGAGCACCTCGGCATAGCGCATGATGCGCAAGTCGATGTATTGCAAAGCCTGAAAGTAGGAAGCATCAGTGATGCAGTCCTCTTTGAGCGCACGGTTCTTCCAGTTGAAATAGCCCTCATTGCCATAATAAGAAGCACCGGCCTGCAGGGTCACGCCATAATCCTGCATTTGCTGATAGGTGCGGATGGTGCTGTTGAGTCGGTATCCGTTCTTACCCTCGTCAGTGACAAAGGCGTCATAGACCTCTTTACGAGGATTCATAAAGCCGTAGGTGCCAGTAGCAATTTCAGAGGCGGCCTTACCGGTAAGGTTGAGATGATCGGTACGCCAGCCAATCATCAGGAACTGCATGGTCAGTTGCGACCATTGCTGGCTGGGGTCATTGCGCATCTGAATCTCAAGCATCGACTCACTGCAGTTGTTGGTAGCCACATGCACGATCTTGTCATAGTCACCCTGATAGAGTTGATACTTTCCACTGTTCACTACCCTGTTGAGCATGTCTGCGGCCTCGCCATATTTCTTTTGGAAGAGATAAGCCTTACCCAGCATTGCCTCGGCGACTTCCTTAGTGACACGGATGGTGGTTGCCTGGTCATTTGCGTCGGTCTTCGACGGTAGCGCATCACTGCTGATCGCCTCGTTAAGATCCTTTTCCACACATGCCCACAACTGCTCCGGCGTGCTGTTAGCCGGACGATATTCATTGGGCTGCAGCAGATGATCCACAACGGGGGCCGTACCCCACAGTGTGACGAGTTCGAAATGGCAGAAAGCTCTCCAAAACTTAGCCTCAGCCACGCAGCGTTTCTTTTCGCTGGTATTGGGATCCGTCTTGTCGATGATGAGGTTGGCATTATAGATATTGGTATAGAGCCCACTGTACAAAGCTTGGATCATGCTTTCGTCGGCGCCGAAACGATACTCGTTGAGTTTCTCCAACTCTCCGTTGTCACCACGTGACCCACCGCCGACCCAAGCATCGTCGGAGAGAGCGTTTTTGACAAACCACCAGTTAGAGTAGTTGGACTTCAGACCCACATAGAGCGTGGCCAAGGCTTCGTCGACCTCCTGGTCGGTCTGATAGAAATCGTCCATACCGCCCATGTTGCCGTTCTTGGGAATATCGAGACGGTCAGAGCATCCGCTCACAAAGGCCACGAGCAGGAGCATCAGGCTATAGAATATATTCTTTTTCATTGTTGTGTTCTTTTTTAGTTAGAAGGTTTCTTCATGCATGTTCACGTAGGGTTAGAACTCGATGGTAGCACCGACAACGACCTTCTTCGATGTGGGATATGCACCTTTGTCCACACCCATACCGGAAGTAGCACTTGTCGAAGCCTCCGGGTCAAAGCCTTTATACGAGGTGAAGGTGAAGAAGTCATCGAGAGAAGCATAGATCCTCAAGTTGCTGATGAAAGTCTTATTCAGCAAGGTCTTCGGCAGGGTGTAGCCGAGCTGTATTTGCTTGATCTTGAAATAAGAGCCATCTTTGACCATGGCATCCGAAACGGAATACTTGTCCATGTTGTTGGCTCCGGCCCGCGGCACAGAGGCATTGGTATGATCGGGAGTCCAACGGTCGTCATAGAGATAATCCTTCATCTTGTTCCAAGCGAGCATGTCGGGACGGTTGATACAGCAGAACACGTCATTACCCTGCGCACCTGTACCAAAGAGCGTGAAGTCAAAACCCTTGTAGGCAGCGGTGAGCGTGATGCCATAGGTGATCGACGGAATGCCGTCACCGATGTTGGTCAGATCATTCTCCGTGATCTGATTGTCGCCGTCGAGATCATAGAACTGTGGATCACCGGTCTTGGGGTCGACACCTTTGAACTTATAGCCACGGAAGTAGTAAACCGGATAGCCCTGCTCAAAGAAGGTGATGTCGTAGGTATGGAACTTCGCGCCGGTGAGTCGGGTGATTGACGGATCGATGTAGGTCACCTTGTTGCTCAGCGTAGAGAGGTTGCCACGCACGCTATATTGGAAGTCGCGTATATGATCACGCCATCCCAGTTCAAATTCAAATCCCCGGTTACGCACCTTACCTGCATTGGTCGGTGAGGTGGCGCCGCCAATCTCCAGAGAAGGTGTGGTGTTCCAGATCAGAAGGTCCTTGGTGTTTTTGTTGAAATAGTCAACGCTGAAATTCAGCCGGGAGTTAAACGCGTAGAGGTCAAGACCCAAGTCAAACTGTTCAGAGGTTTCCCACTTCAGGTCGTCATTGCCCATTGTAGAGGGAGCCACAGCCTTGGTGTAGACCAGTCCCGGCGCAAAAGCATAGATACCGCCTTGTGCCATGTCGGTGCCATAGCTATAGTTGCCAAGAGCGGAAAGGGAGCCGTTCTGTCCCCAGCTGGCACGCAGCTTGGCACTGTCAATGACCTTGCGCAACGACTGGAAGAAGTTTTCCTCCGACATAGTCCATCCCAAGGAAGCTGCAGGGAAGTAGCCCCAGCGCTTGTTCTTTGGCAATTTGCTCAGGTCAGCGGCATCAGCACGCAGAGAGAACTGGGCATAGTAGCGATTGCGATAGTTATAGCCCACGCGCCCGAAGTAAGAGAGTTTGGAACCACGTGTCGTCTCACCGTCGACGACCTGTGTAGCCGACGCAGCCTTGTAGTGAAGATAGTAGAAGAGCGGATCGTTTTTCGACACGGAATGCTCTCCATTGGCATTAAGCGTACCACTCACGTAGTCATAGGAAGACTCCTGATAGCTCATACCTAACATAGCCGTGAGAGTGTGTCCGCCGAACGTCCTCATATAGTTGGCGAAGTTTTCCCACTGGTAATAGATACTGGTCGAGGACGTGCTGCCCATGTCCACGAAATCGCGACTTTGCGTAGCATTACCATAGAAAGGCAGTGAGACCGTGCGATTGCGCGTGCCGGCGAGACGGTAGCCAAAGCGCGAGGTGAGCGTCAGACCTTTGAGCGGAGTGAAGTCGGCATAGATCGATCCGTTGACATTGTAGCCCGAAGCCTTGTTGGCATTGTTTTCACTCATAATCAGCGGATTGTACTGCTCACCATTGGAGAAGCGCGACACACCATAATAGTCACCGCTCTTGGCGCGCAGCAGTGTACGTCCGTTAGCTTGTGCCTGAGCCAGAAAATCAGGTAAGTTGTCGGGACTGTAATAGACAGGGGTCAGCGGATCCATGGTCATCACTGCTGTCAGCACAGAACCATACTCGTTGCCCTCAGAAACAGAGCGGGTATTGTATTTCTCGATTTGGTTGGTCGTGCCTACCTTGAGCCACTTCTTGATTCTGTATTCCGCATTGATCGTCGCCGTCAGTCGGGTATAGCTGTCACGGTCGCCCTTGACAATACCGTCGTTATTGAGATAGGACAGCGAGAGATAGTAGTTGCCGTCTTTGTTTCCGCCTTGGAATGCCAGATTGTGTTTCATCATCTTGCCGTTCTCAAAAGCTTCCTTGGCCCAGTCCGTGTCGGTCACGCCGTCCCAGTTTTTGAGCATGTAGTCTTTGGTGAAGGCACCGGCCTCACTCATATAGTTGATATATTCCTCGGCATTGAGCACCTTCGGCACATGGTTGACCGACTGCGATGCGTACTGAAAGTCGTAGGAGATCTTACCGCTGCCCGTAGTACCTTTCTTCGTTGTGATCAGCACGACACCATTTCCAGCCTCAGCACCGTAGATAGCTGCCGAGGCGGCATCCTTGAGGATCTCCATGGAGGCAATGTCGTTAGGATCAATACCACTGATATTGGTCGTGCGCACGCCATCAACGACGTAGAGCGGACTTGAGCTGACATTAGAAGAGTAGCCACGGATGCGCACTGTGGGCGTGCTGCCTGGCGCTGCCGAGGTGGTGATGACCTGCACACCGGAAGTCTTGCCTTGCAAGGCCTGGTTGGCATCGGTGATCGTACGGTGCTCCATATCCTCGGCCTTGACTTGCGAGATGGCTCCGGTGACAGAGCTTTTGCGCTGCACGCCATAGCCGACGACAACTACATCATCGAGCACCTTACTGTCTTCCTGCATCAGCACCTTCATATTCGACGTTGCTGTGGCGACAGCACTGCGATAGCCTAAATAAGAAAAGGAGAGTTTGGCACCACGCTTGACTTGAATGGAGAAGTGGCCATCAAGATCAGTGACTGTGCCGGTAGAGGTTCCCTCCGGACGAACCGTGACGCCAATCATGGGGTTAGCATCTTTGTCGACTACTACACCATTGACACGCAACAGTTCCTGTGCCAACGACGGAAGCCCACAGGATGTCAGCAGAATGGCCATTGCCAAGATGCGTTTTTTCTGTAAGTTGATTCTCATAAGATTTTAGTTATAGGGTTTAACAATCTGCTGCAAAATTAGAAAAAAGAGCAATATGTCTTTTTCTAATAGGTTTTAAAGATTTACACGTTTGTTCAAAAGTGAAATTTGCCAGTCCTAAAGTTTATTTCCATGTTCAAATGACTACCCTTTTTACATAACGAAGAGAGCCGACGCAACGGTTTCTCAGTTGTGTCGGCTCTCTTTTTGTTGATCTCTATCTGCTATCGGTGCAGCAGATTCAGTCTTACCTTTGGTTTCAACACATTGTGAACCTTAGCCACATATTTGTCTACATGTACATTGGCCTGAGCCTCTACCTTCTCCGCGGAAGAGCAAACGAGAAAACTATATATCCCGGCATCTGTCACCCATGCACTCCTCTTCTCATTAAAAGAAGCAAGATCAGCAGCCATGACGGTCATCTCCACCGTCTGGCACTCTCCGGGAGCAAGCAGACGTGTCTTGGCGAAGGCACGTAATTCTTTCTCAGGTTTGTTGAGTCTGCGGCTGTCAGGAGCAGCAACGAAGAGCTCCACTACATTGCGTCCGGGACGCTTGCCCGTGTTCTCTACGGTCACAGCCACGCTGTAGTTTCCTCCCTCTTTTTTCACCTTCATGTCGCTGTAGCCAAAGGCTGTGTAGCTGAGTCCACAGCCAAAAGGATAGGCCACCGGCTTGCCAAAGGAGTCGAAATAGCGATAGCCCACATAGATGTCTTCATCATAGTTGGTATAGTCAATGTCCTTTTGTGGCTCGCGTTGCTGCGTCTTCTGGTCGTTGTTTCCCCACATAAACATACTGCCGAGTGTCTTGTCGTCAACCTCAGAGGGGAAGTTGCGGTCGGCATAAGCGTCTCCATAGCTACGTTCAAAAGTCATGGGAAGTTTGCCCGACGGGTTGACCTTGCCGGAAAGGACATCTGCTACGGCAAAGCCCATCTCCTGACCGCCTTGCCAGGTGCAGAGGATGGCATCGGCATCGTCCTGCCAGGACGTCACATCCACAGGACTACAGATGTCAAGCAGCACCACCACCTTCTTTCCAGCTTTGTGGAAGCTCTGTGACAGCAGATGCAGACTCTCCTTTTCAGCCGCGGTGAGATAGAAGTCGGTCTTAGGCCGGTCGGTAGCTTCACCGCTCTTACGGCCGATAGTGAACACGGCTACATCGGCTTCCCGAGTCGACTGAGTGAGCAACGAGTCGCTGAGCTTCATCTCTTCGGGGCGCGCCGGCGGTGCAAGGGTAAAGGCGGGCTTGCCATGGGGAAAGAGTTTGGCATTGGCCTGACGCAGATACTGGCTATAGGTCTTGAGCAATTGTCCATTGACCGTGAACCCTGCGGCGCGCAAACCTTCGACCAACGATACGGTATAGTGGCCGGTAGACATGCCTCCAAAGCCTGAGCCTCCGGAGATCAGCTCGTAGCTGGTATTGCCAAAGAGGGCTATCCTGCCTTGAGGGAGCGGCAACGTCGCTTGGTCGTTCTTCAACAGCACCATGCCGTCAGCCGCCACACGGCGCACCACAGCAGCATGCTGCTGCAAGTCTGGCTGGCTCTGATAGGGATATTGTGCAAAGCTGTGTGTCTTTACAATGAGCTGGAGCACGCGACGCACGTTGGCATCAAGCACCGCCATCGGTAGCCGTCCACTCTCCACAGCCTCATGGATGGCCTTGTATTGCCGCTCCTGTCCGGGCTGAAGCATGTCATTGCCTGCCATCATGGAGAATACCGGATTCTGACCGGCATTCCAGTCAGAGACAAACATGCCCTTCCATCCCCATTCCTTACGCACCACCGTATTCAGCAGCTCGCTGTCCTCAAGGGTATAGGTGCCATTGAGCTTATTGTAGGATGTCATGATTGTCCAGGGCTGTCCTTTCTTCACCACCACCTCGAAAGCCCGAAGATAGAGTTCACGCAAAGCACGCTGTGAGACACGGGCATCGTTGTTGTTGCGGTTAGTCTCCTGGTTGTTGGCCACAAAATGCTTAGGTGTGGCAGCCACGCCTTCGCTCTGCACACCTTGCACATAGCCCGCGGCAATCATTCCGGAGAGCAGTGGATCCTCGGAATAATACTCATGGTTGCGGCCACACAGCGGCGAGCGCATCAGATTCATGGAAGGGGCAAGTATCCAGTCCAGTCCATACTCCTTCACCTCATTGCCGATGGCCTTACCTACAGCGTAAGCAGCCTCACAATCCCACGTGGAGGCCACAGTCATGGAAGCCGGGAAATCAGTAGTCAAATAGTCGCGGTGATCCCACGGGCGTGTGGCACTCATACGCAATCCTTGTTGGCCGTCGGCACAGTAGATCGAGGGGATACCCAGTCTGGAGACGGCATAGCTGCTGCCCGCCGTTCCCGGGAACTTCGCGTCATCATTGAAATGCATTCCGCAGCCGAGCAGCAAATGGCATTTCTCATCCAGTGTCATGGCCTGCAACACCTCGTCGACATTGTCGGCACGAAGCCGTGGCTGTGACATGACACAGAGCACGTTGATAGCTGCTACGGCCAAGGTAAATAGTTTTTTGGCTGTCATTACTTTGGTTTTTAGAAAGTGAATAAAACGTTTCATGCACAAAATTATGAAAATCATCGTGAAAAACACTTCCTCTAATGTACTAAAGTATTTCTCAATGGTTTAAAATAGGTCTCTGTCAGCTCATCCCTCTTGATTTTCCATCGCGCTATTTGCTTATTTGTTCAAATCATTGCATCTGTGTTAAAAAAACGGTCAAACCATTGGTAGTCATAGGAAAAGAACGTATCTTTGTCTATAGAAATACAATCTTAAAACATGAAAACAGCACAAGTCCTTCTGTCACTGATACTGTCACTGGCCTTGCTTGCGTGTTCCCACAACTCAGGCAATGTCAATGAAAACCATAAGGAGCAGCACTTGTTGCTCTCCAACCATATCTCCAACGAGCAGATCAACGGATTCATGGAGGACCGCTTCGGACAGATGTGGATCAGCACTTTCCGTGGACTCAACAAATATGATGGCAACACCTTTCACCAATATTATTGCATCGACGACAGCATCGGACTGCCCGACAACAACGTGAAATACTGCTACCGCGACTCGCGGGGACAACTATGGGTGTCGACCGTCAACGGACTATGCCGATACAATGGCAATGACGGATTCACACGGGTCAGAATGAATGTCAAAAACAAATATGTGCTCTACATGTTGGAAAGCCGGGATCACCGCTTGTTTTTTGTCACCATGGATCAAGTCTACGAATACAACGACAAAGACAACAGCGTTGATGTCAGGCTGCGCAATATCGACCATGACAGCCCTTACAACGTCACCTGTCACCTCGATGTCCACAACCTGCTATGGATTCGCAAGGCCAAGACGCTCACGGCATACGCTCTCAGCACATTCCGCCCCGTCGCCACCATTGCCATCGACAACAGCAGCGGCAGTTTTCTGCTCAATGGGCATCAGCTATGGGTCAGCGGTTCTGAAGGCCTGCGACTCTTCGATACTGCCCTACACCGCTTCATGCCCTTGCCGCCGGTGCTTGAGCATCCGGCAATCAGCAATGATGTCGTGTCGCTGATCCATCCTTACGGCAAAGGCGACTTGCTGCTCAACACCTACCGCCACGGACTCTGGTTCTATGATCATCGCCAGCAGAAACTCGTCAACCAATCGGAAGAAGATTTCCCCTTCGAGGCTCCGGACTTCAACGTCACGCAGATCTATACCGACTCTCACGGCAACCTTTGGTTGGGTTCTGAAGGTCAGGGATTCAAAGTGGTGTATAGATATAAGGACATGTTCAATGCCGACACCCATCTCATTCGGGCTCTCAACCGACAAGACGTGAAGTCTGTAGCCGCTGACAACCAGCACCATCTCTGGATAGCAAGCAAGCAAAAAGGGCTCTGCGTCTACGACACGCAGACGCGGCAACTGACCAACCTGCAAACGGGCTACTCGCCGACCAACAGCGACAAATACGACATCTACAAAGTGTTTGTCGATCACAAACAGAGATTGTGGCTGCTGACCATGAGCGGAGTCAGCAAATGCCTCTACGACGGTCACCGCCTCAGTGTGCTCAAGACCTATCCTGTCTACATGCCCATGGAAATCACTGAAGACAACCGTGGCACGATATGGGTTTCGACGGCAGGATATTATGTTTGTGCCATCAATCCCGAGAACGACCATTATACATTGAAGCAAGTATTCCCGAAAACTTTCACCTTCATCCCCGGACTGCTCACGCTCCGCAATGGCGGCATCCTCCTTTCTGCCTTTGCCCAATCGCCCATGCTCATCGACAGACAAAGCCAGGAGTTGCGACGCTTCACAGTCAAACAAGAAGATGTCAAAGCCTGCATACGACGCAGCGTCTACATTCCGACGAAGAACTTCCAAGACAGCAAAGGAAACATCTGGCTCGGCACGGTGACCAACGGACTGTTGCGCTACGATGCCCGCACCCACCGCATGACTGCAATCCAAGGACTGTCATGCGCTGACGTGTCGAGTATTGAGGAGGATCAGAGAGGCAACATCTGGGTGAGCACCATGGACGGACTCAACAAGGTGGATCCTCGCAACTACAGCATCACCATCTACCATGAGGCTGACGGCATCGGAGGCTTCCAGTTCAACGACAGAGCCTCCTGTCGCATGGCCGACGGCACGCTCGTCTTCGGCGGTACGCATGGACTTACGGTCTTCAACCCGATGAAGATAGTAGCCACCGGCTCGCCACGGCTGATGTTCGAAAACCTGAAAGTGCACAACAACATCGTCATCCCCGGCAAAGGACAGCCCATCAGCGAGAGCATGGAGACGACGAAAGAGATCAACCTTGGCTATCGCCAAAACAGCTTCTCCATATCTTTTGCCGCCATCGACTACAGCGACTTCAAACGCATACACTATTACTACCGTCTGGAAGGGCACGACAACATCTGGACAGACGCCGACGGCAACAACGAGGCTCACTACTCCAATCTGCCTTCGGGCAACTACACCTTCCACATAAAAATTGTAGGCAACGACTCTGACCGGCCATTGGCCGAGAACACCATCAAGGTGAGAATAGCTCCGGAACCTTGGAACACATGGTGGGCATGGTGCTTCTGTCTCTTAGCAGCGGCCGCCATCTACTGGTATGTGAGGAAAGCAAGAAAGCGCATCGAGAAAGAGAAGCGACTCGCCCTCACCCTCAAAGCGGAAGAAGAGCGGGAGCAGGAGCAACGCATCAACAAGATGAACATGAGTTTCTTCGCAAATGTCTCACACGAGTTCCGAACACCTCTCACCATGATCGCCGGACCCGTGGAGCAACTGCGCAACAGCGGCGACATCCGACCACAAGATCATCGGCTCCTCGACATCGTGGCCAGAAGCGTCAACCGCATGCTACGTCTGGCCAACCAAATGCTCGACTTCAACAAACTCGAGAACGACACGCTACGACTGCATGTGGAACAAAAAGACATCATCGCAGAACTGCGCCGATACCTTGCCATCTTCACCATGAATGCTGAAGAGAAGGGCATCACGATCCGTACGCAAGGACTGGAAGGCAGCCTGACGATGTGGCTCGATGCCGACAAACTGGAGAAGATCTTCAACAACCTCATGTCCAACGCCATGAAGTTTACGCCACGTGGCGGTGCCATCGATGTCGTCTTCGACACGCTGGACAACGGCCACCGCATCTCACTCAGCATTGCTGACACAGGAAAAGGCATACCGCAAAGTGAACTGGAGAATATCTTCAAGCGCTATTATCAGCTCAACAACCAGTCGGAAGGCACCATCAACTGGGGATCAGGCATCGGACTCTACTATGCCCGGGAACTGGCACGGCTGCATCATGGCACGCTGTCGGCCAATAATCGCACGGACTGCACAGGGGCTCTTTTCACCCTGGTGTTGCCGACCGACGAAAGCGCTTACACCGAGGAGGAAAAGAAATCCCTGGAACCAGCTTACGCCGACATTCCCGCAAAGACACCGGCAAGCGACGTGGACGATGTCGCTGACGAGCAAGACGGTGAGGACAAACGGTCAAAGGTTCTCGTCGTGGATGACGATACCGAGGTGGTGCACTATCTGCGCACGCTGCTTGCTCCCGAATACAAAGTGATCTATTGCTTCGACGCAGAAAGTGCGTTGAAGGCGGCACGCGAAGAGGAACCCCAGCTTATCCTCAGCGACGTGGTCATGCCGGGCATGAGTGGTTATGAACTCTGCCACATGATCAAAGACGACTTACAGACCAGTCACATCCCCGTGATACTGGTCACTGCAAAGATAACGGACGAGAACAAAGTGGAAGGCCTCAACAGTGGCGCTGACGCCTACGTCACCAAGCCCTTTGCGCCTAAGGTGCTGCTGGCAATGATCAAATCGCTGCTCACCAATCGCGAACGGGTACGCACGATTCTCAACTCTACGACGGAAACCGACAAAGACGTGGAAGATGTGCTCTCGGCTCAAGACAAGCACTTCATGGATGAACTCTATCAAGTGATGGAAAAGGAAATGGCCAATGCTGAGCTCGACGTGAACAAGGCTACAGAGATGATGCATGTCTCGCGCACCAAACTCTACTACAAGGTGAAAGGACTCACAGGTGAGAGTCCCAGCACATTCTTCAAAACCTATAAGCTCAATAAAGCTGCGGAACTGATCAAGGCCGGTGAGCACACCATATCGGAGATAGCCTTCATGACAGGCTTCAACACGCTCTCGCACTTCTCCACCTCCTTCAAGAAGCAGTTTGGCTGCACGCCGAGCGAATATGGCAAAAAGAAATATTGAGTACTCATTTATATATGTAATTACTACTCAACAGACATTAGTTGCTGCCCTATCTTATGAAGTCCGGCAACGATACGCTGACGCTGCTGTGCCCGCGGTTTTTTCAGACCATTGGCATAGTGGCTAAGCTGACGTTGGTTAACGCCTGAAGCCCGTGCAATGGCTGCCATGGTAGTATAGTCCTCACTGCAACGAAGCAAAGCCGCGGTACTTACCGGATGATAGACGAACTCATAATCACCATCGCGCAACCAAGCTGGTACTTCGTCACCGTCCTTTAACATGCCTTCTACATGGAACTCAAGAGTATCCTTTGCTTCTTTCTGAACCTCGCTCCACGTACGAGCCGTAAATACTACACCGCCTGGAATCATATCGCCAAATGATGCAGCAAAATTCTTGTTGCACCAATCTACATAAACATCTACCTTTACCATAGTATACACTCCTTTCCTAATTCCTATTTCCATCCTGCCTGTTTCCAAATGCTATTCAACAAGAATTGGCTTAACACTTCACTATTTTTGCCTCTGACCGTCACCTTCCCTTTCTTTTGAGGGTGCTTGAATTGTCGATGGCACCCTTACAATAGCATTGGATCCAACCATCACTTTCCAAAAGACGAATAACTTCTATTACTTTATATCTTTTCATCTTTGGCTGTATCTTTACTCAATGTCACAAAGGTAGTAAAAATAATATTCTTATCCAAACTTTTTAAAGGAAATCTGTATTCAGCGAAACAAAACTAATCGAATACTATATGTAGTACTCCGCCGCATCGACGAGGCCGGCGCGGAGGGCATACTTCGTGGCCTCATGGACATTGTTCACGCCGAGCTTGCGGAAGATGTTCTTACGATGGGTGTTGACAGTGTGGAAACTGGAAAAGCGCTTGGCAGCTATCTCCTTGGTGGTCATACCAAGGGCAATGTCTTTGAGGATCTCCTGCTCGGTCTTGGTGAGGTTGGCCGCCTCGGTGTTGTTGTCAGTGGACTGCTCCTCGATAAGTAACTCCATGGCATGCTGACAGATGAAGCGCTTGCCGTGCATCACGAAACGGAGGGCCTCACGAATCTCGGACAGCGGCGAGTCCTTCATGATGATGCTGAACTGCTGTCCGTTGAGCATCACCATCTTCATGAATTCCGCGCTGAGTTCCTCGCTGAAGAGCAGCCAGAGGGTCTTTGGAAAGCGCTGGCTGAGGATGAACATCTCACTGGCATCGTTGAAGTCAAAAAGATTGTAGTCGAGGACGACGATCTCTGCCGGGCTCTCCTTCAGCCTTTCGATCAGTCCGGCTTTGTCTTCTACATAACGTGGATCGTCCTGTCCCATTTCGTGGAGCAGGTACATAAGTCCCATGCGGGTGATGCCCTGCGGGTCAGCCAATATGATTTCCATTGCTATTCTCTCCGTTATCTTATTTTCTTTTACCTTATGCTTACTTTTTGGTGCAAAAGTAACAATAATAATTAAAAACGCAAAGAAAACTCCAACTAATTATAAAGAATCCCAATAAAAAGGTTGCCCAAAGCATAAAATCGGCATACACCAAGCGAGGATCTACCGCGAACATGCAGACAGCATGGTTATCGCATTTTTGGAAATAAGCCGATTAATTTTTACAAAAACACGTTCGCTTGAACCCGTGAAATAGAATTGTGAAAAAGGGCCTTTTACTTTCATCATTTCATTTTTGCTATATTCGAGAGAGAAAACAGCATTCTCTCGTTGCCATCTCGGTACTTTGATGCTATCAACAAGGTACTTTGACCAGGTCATCTCGGCTTCCTGACCAGGTCATCAAGGCACTTTGACAGGGTCAAAGTACCGAGATGACCGGAAATTCTATAGAGATTTTTGAGAGAAACCATCGTTTTCATAGCATCAAAAAAGAAGCAGAACTATAATATGTTGATTATCTGATACTTATAAAAATCACTCGATTTTCGCAAAAATCAGAGCGAGATAGGTCTTCGTCGAAAAAAAATCGATTCTCAGAGGCGGAAAATTGTCAGTTTGCATGACAAACCTGAAATTTGAATCTCCAGCTCGCCCATAAGGAGAACTCATATAACTCTCCCTTAGGATGAGGGAATGGAGACCACGGTGAGTCGTAACTCGCAGAACGAAACAGAGCACTCAAGATCTTCCTAAATGGGGAGAACAAGAAGTAGCTTAGAACTCAAATCCCAGGTTGACCATCAGCCTCAGGTCGTGCTGTGGGCTGGCCCATCCCAGACTGGCGCCAAGGGGACCAAACATCGTGCGATAGCAATAAGCGGCCAGCACGCCCCAGTCGCCCCTATAGCGCAGGATGTCGGCAAGCCGGTCGTCGTGCTGTGACCATGCCCCACGAAGCAGAAGGAAGTTGTTGGTGGTGAGCTGATATTGCAGTTGCAGCTGAGCAGCCACATAATGGAGATCCGTCATCTCGATATGGTGGGCACCGGCAAAGGGAAGCTGCGTCTCGAGATAGTGCGAGAACCACGGACCGCCAAGGAACGTACGACGGACGGAAGGGATATCCTTGCCGAAGAGCAGACGGCCGTAGAGCAGTGGCTGAAGAGTGAGCTGTGAGGACAGCGGCAACGAGATGCGCCAGTTGGCATTGACCTCGCTGAATCCCTTGTGATCGTTGTAACCCGTGAAGTTGTCCGTGAAATAAGCATACTCCGCCACGAAGCGGGCGCCACGCACGGGGAAGAGTCCCGCATTCTCACTGTTGTAGTGGAGCGCGGCATGATAGCTGAAGAAATGATCATCGGACGGTTTCTCGCTGTTGTTAGAGGAAGCGGCAAAGAGCACGGAGTGATAGTCATAACCGTCGAAGCGCAGCGCCACGTCCATGGTCATATTGCGCACATTGATGTTCATCATACTCACCCGAGCCTGATGATGGCCAAAGGTAGCGTTGAAGCTCTTGTCGCCATGGTGATAGAAGTCAAGGTCGTGATAGGCATAGGCATAGCCCACGCCGAGCTCCGTACCCCGTGGCAGGCGCCAACCACCATAGAGCGAGCCTTTGTAGTTGCGCCCGAGCCGGATCACGGCAGCCACCCGAAACGGCTTTCGGCCAGAGCTCCACATACCAGCCAACTGCATGGCCACCTTCTCCTCATTGTCGAAGCGCACGCCTAAGTTTCCCTGCAACTCATCGGAAGGGTCTGTCGCTTTGTCTTCCGGCGCGGAGAAATTCAAGGGTGTCAATGCCTCGGCATGAGGACAGAGGCACGGCGCCAACCCGTTGCCGGTTATCCCCAAGCGATGCCTCAACGCGATGATCTCGTCCCAGTGGCACATGGCTTCGCTCTCGCCGCGCCGGATGAGCGTGTCGATGGCAGCGGGAGTAAACGAAGCCGCATTATAGCCCCGCGTGTCCACACGGATGGCAATGTCGGTCAGTTTGAGATTGTCATCGTATTTGTTCTTACAGTTCACGTCGACAATCTGTCCCAAGACCGCAGAGCCATGGACCAGGTCGTCAGCCGTCTTGGGCGGTCCCTGTACGGTGACACCGATGACATATTCGGCTCCCATCGTGCGTGCGATATCAGCCGGGTAATTGTTGCGCAGTCCGCCGTCAACAAGGACGCGGTCGCCCTTTTTCACGGGAGTGAAGACACCGGGGATGGACATGCTCGTACGCATTGCCTCGGCCAGGACTCCGCTATGGAAGTCGTACTCTGTATTGTCGACGATGTTGGTCGCCACGCAGGCAAAGCGTCGCGGCAAGCTATCGAAGCTCATCGAGTCGGTGTAACCGGCAGTGAGATGACGGAAGAGCCGCATCAGGTTCTTGCCTTCTATGACACCCGTCGCGCCGGACAGATGACTCTTACGCAAGCGCAATGTCTTGGAAAAGAAATAAGTCGACTGCAAGCGCCGGCCCTCCAAGTCTTCGGAAGAATAGACGGCACGGTCGCTCAGGAGGAAAGGCCAGTCCTGCCGCCGCACCAGCGAGTCGAGCTGCGTCGCCGACCACCCGACGGCATAGAGTCCCCCGACGATGCTGCCCATCGACGTACCCGTGACGATGTCGACAGGTATGCCCGCCCGCTCCAGCACTTTCAACACACCGATATGCGCCATGCCTTTAGCGCCGCCACCGGAGAGCACCACCGCCACACGGGGTCGCTGACGCGACACCATTTGAGGAAGCGTGTCCGCAACGCCGGCAGAGCGAGAGGGGAACAACGGCGAGGCAAGCAGTTGACTGCAAGCTGCCAGGAGGAAAAGCAAGAGCGAAAAGAGTCTGTTCATAAGTGTGCAATCGTCTATTTTGTTGCAAATATAACCAAAAACTCGTTGAAAACCAAAATAAAGCTAAAAAGTTTTCTATGTCTCCCAAGAAGTCTATACCTTTGTAGATAAAATATATAACAAGCGCCATTTTTGTCCTTTGCATTGATTTGTTGCTAAGAAAGAGATTGACGCTTAACGTAGAGAAACGAATAGTATTTGTTATGAGATATGCAATTATAGCAGCCGGCGAAGGCTCACGACTGGCAGCTGAGGGCATCAGGGATCCCAAGCCTTTGGTACGTATCCACGGTGAGCGTCTCATCGACCGTCTGCTACGCATCTTCATGGAGTACGACGCTGAGGAAATCAGCGTGATCTGCAACGGGCAGATGACCGCCGTGCAACAACATCTGCACGAAATCATCGACTATGGCCTGGAAGGACACGCCATCCCCCTGCGGCTGAAGGTGAAGAGTACTCCGAGCAGCATGCACTCTTTCTTTGAGTTGAGTCCAATGCTCGCCGACCATCCCTTCGTGCTGACAACGGTGGACACGATCTTCCGCGAGGAAGAGTTCGGCGAATACATCCGGCAGTTTCAGGCCTACCTTCAGCAGGGCGGTGACGGACTGATGGGCGTCACCGACTACATCGACGACGAGAAGCCACTCTATGTCGGCACAGACCGGGAGATGCGCGTCACAGGATTTTACGACGACAACAGCCAGCACTGCACCTATATCAGCGGCGGCATCTATGGCCTGGCACCCAATGCCATCGACACGCTCCACCACTGCATGGAACTCGGCGAGAGCCGTATGCGCAACTTCCAACGGGGACTCATCCGCGACGGACGGCAGCTGAAGGCTTTCGCCTTCTCGAAGGTGCTCGACATCGACCACGCCACGGACATCAAGAAAGCTGAGGACTTCATCGCCGGTAAACATGATTGAGCAAGAGGGAATCATCGCCGTGAGGCGGGCACCTCGCTTCTCGCCCAACTCGGTGGACCGCGACGACGCCATCCTGCACGCTGTTTGCGAAGAGCTGCAACAGAAGCTGTCACTCACGGATCCCATCCTCGTCATCGACGAGAACGACTTCGCAAAGGTACCGACAAAGGCAAGGGTCTATGTGACCATGGCGCGGTCTGCGGCGGCCTTACTGGCCTTAGGACGAAGGACAAAAGAGGGAGCGCTGTGCGTCAACAGCGTGACGGGTGTCAGCCACTGCCAACGGACATTGCTGACGACACTCATGCGGGAGCACCACATTCCCATGCCTGCCGAAGAAGGCAAAAACGGCACTTGGCTGAAACGGGGCGACGCCGCCGCACAGAGCAAAGGCGACGTGGTGTTCTGTCCTGACCAGGAAGCCCTCATGAAAGCTATTGCCGGTTTCAAGGCGCGCGGCATCAGTGAATATGTGACCAGCGCCCATGTCGCGGGCGACCTGGTGAAGTTCTACGGTGTCGGCCGTCGCTTCTTCCGCTACTGCTACCCCACCGACGACGGCTTCAGCAAGTTCGGCGACGAGCAGCGCAACGGCACGGCACGGCACTACCCCTTCGACGAAGACGCCCTGCGCAAGGATGCTTTCCGTCTGGCTGAGCTCACGGGAGTGACGGCCTACGGCGGAGACGCGATCATCGACGAGCGGGGACAGTACTTCTTCATCGACTTCAACGACTGGCCGAGTTTCTCGCGCTGTCGGGGAGAGGCGGCAAAGGCTATCGCCGAGGAGGTGATGGAACAATGCCGTGAGGCGCTGAAGTAGCCAAGCACCACGAGGCTTCAAGATATAAGAACAAGAGAAAAGAAAGAATATAAATATAAGACATGTCTACATTTAAGGAACTCTTACAAGCATCTTTTAAATCCAATGATACAGAGGAATGGCTCGACGTGCACTTCACTCGTCCCGTCGGACTGGTGTTTGCGCTCTTCTGGAATAAACTCGGCGTGCATCCCAACGCCATCACCATCCTGAGCATTTTCCTCGGCGCAGCTGCCGGATGTATGTTCTACTACACCGACCTGCCGCACAACATCCTTGGCGTGGCCTTGCTGATGCTGGCCAACTTCTGTGACTCCACCGACGGACAGATGGCACGCCTGACTGGAAAGAAGACGCTCGTAGGCCGTGTGCTCGACGGCGCGTCGGGCGACGTGTGGTTTTTCTTCATCTACGTTGCTCTCTGCTTCCGCATGATGGGACAATATATCCCCGGCACACATCTGCATTGGAGCATCTGGATATGGGCCATGGCAATCATCGCTGGTTTCATGAGCCACTCACCGCAGAGTTCATTGGCAGACTACTACCGTCAGATCCACCTCTTCTTCCTCAAAGGCAAGGCGGGATCGGAACTCGACAACTATGCGCAGCAGCGTGCCGTCTACGAGAATACACCGAAGAACAAGTTATTCGCCCGGGCGTTTTACCGTATCTATGCCAACTATTGCAAGAGTCAGGAACAGCGCACACCGAAGTTCCAGCAGTTCTTCAAGAAATGGAAAAAGGCACAGGCAACCATCGACCCGCAGAAACGGGAGACGCTGAAGACGGAGTTCCTCAATGGCAGTCGTCCACTCATGCCGATGACCAACGCGCTGACGTTCAACGTACGCGCCATCACCTTATATATATGTTGCTTGATCAACATGCCATGGATCTATCTCCTGGTGGAGATCATTCCGCTCAACATGCTCTATATTCACATGCATAAGCGCCACGAGACACTCTGCGGGCGGCTGACAGAGAAACTGTAAGCATCCATGATATTCAAACAATAGGTATTAAGAACAATGACAATGATTAAAGGATATATCTTCGACTACGGTGCGACTCTTGACACCGCCGGCTGCCACTGGGGACAAATGCTCTGGCATGCCTACCGGCGGCAGCAGGTGCCTGTGACCGAACAGCAGTTTCGCGACGCTTATGTCTACGGCGAGCGCACGCTGGGCAACAACCCGATCATCCAACCCGACTATACATTCTACAAGACGCTGCAGGTAAAGATCCGCCTGGAGATGGAACAACTCTGCACGTCCGGCGCCTGGGATGCCGACGAGGAGATGTTCCGCAAGAAGCACGATGCCGTGTTGGAGGACGTCTATGGCAAAGTGAAAACGATCACCGCACATAGCCGTGAGGTGCTCGCCGTGCTCCACAAGCGCTATCCGATGGTGCTCGTGAGCAACTTCTATGGCAACATCGCCACGGTACTCAAGGAGTTTGGTCTTGACATCTTCTTCAAGAGCATCGTGGAGTCGGCAGAGGTGGGCATACGCAAGCCCAACCCGCGTATCTTCACGATTGGCGTGGAGCGACTGGGACTGAAGCCTGAGGAGGTGGTCGTCGTGGGCGACAGTTTCTACAAGGACATTGAGCCCGCACTCACCGTCGGCTGCCACGCCATCTGGATGAAAGGTGAGGGGTGGACAAAGAAAGAATACGACGAAAGCATTCCCGACAAGGTCATCACTGACTTGGAAGAACTCATCAATGTTGAATGATTCGCATACACATCAAAGATTGCAAGGATAACAATTAAGGATATAAAATAGGTATTAACAGGCAAAAATACAATGAAACTATATAGCAACCATACACACGCCAGGCAGAGCGCCAAGGGGAGGAGCAGGCATTTCACTCCCCTCTCCCTCGGAGAGGGGCGAGGGGGTGAGGCTGTGTGGGGGAAGGCCCTTCTATCTCTTCTCTTCCTCTTCTTCTCCCTTACCACCCACGCCCAGATCCGTGGTGTGGTCATCGACGCTGAGAAGGGCGACACGATCCTCTACCCCAGTGCCACCTACCGCGGTCATCACATCGCCGTGAGCGGCAATGCCATGGGCGAATATTCCATCGAGCGCCACAACGGATGGCAGCTGACCTTCACCGCCGTGGGCTACAAGCCGAGGACCATTACCATCAACGCTTCTACGCCCGGGGTGCTCAACGTGAAGCTGAAACCCGACACACGACAGCTCGCTGAGGTCGTCGTGAAGTCGAAACGTGCCCGCTACTCGAGAAAGAACAACCCCGCCGTGGAACTGATGAAGCGTGTCATCGCCGCCAAGAAGCGCACCAATCTCGAAAACCACGACTATCTGAGCTATACCAAATATCAGAAGCTCACACTCGCCATCAACGACATCACACCGGCCGACATCGATTCGGGATTCATCGGTAAGCATAAGTGGCTGCTCGACCAAGTGGAGACAAGCCCCTACAACGGCAAGCTGATCCTGCCGCTCACCGTCGACGAGACTGTCACACAACATCTCTACCGCAAGGATCCGAAGGCGGAGAAAGACATCGTCATGGGTCAAAGTTCCACTGGCGTCAACCAGCTCATACAGACGGGTGACATCATGACGGTAGCTATGAAGGATGTGTTCACCGACGTGGACATCTACGACGACCAGGTGCGTCTGCTGCAATATCCTTTTACCTCGCCGATCGGTAAGGATGCGATCGCCTTCTACCGCTACTACATCGAGGACACGGTGTATGTCGACCACGACCTGTGCTACCACCTGCAGTTCATCCCCAACAACCAGCAGGACTTTGGCTTCCGCGGTGAGCTGTATATTCTCGCCGACTCGTTGCTTCACGTCAAGCGATGCAACCTCACCATCCCGAAACGCAGCGACATCAACTTCGTGGAGAACCTGCAAATCCAGCAGGAATACAGACGACTGCCCAGCGGTGAGTGGGCGCTGAGTGTCGACGACATGATCGTGGAGATGAAGGTGGCGAAGTTTCTGAGCAAGGCGCTCATCACGCGAACGACACGATTGAGCGATTATGAATTCCAGCCACTGGCCAAGCAGCTCTTCAAAGGTAAGGCAAAGATAAAACGGGAGGCGGACTCACAGATGCGTGACGAGGCTTTCTGGAACAAATACCGAACGGTGGAACTCACGAAGAGCGAGAGTTCCATGAGTGCTTTCGTGCACCGCATTGAACAGATCAAAGGCTTTAAGTATATCATCTTCGGCGCCAAGGCGTTCATCGAGAACTTCGTGGAGACCGGCGACGAGAACCATCCGAGTAAGTTTGACTTCGGACCGGTCAACACGCTCATCACCAAGAACTTCATCGACGGATACCGCACACGTATCAGCGGACAGACCACTGCCAACCTCAACAAGCATTGGTTCTTCCAAGGCTACTACGCCCACGGCTTCCACTCGAAGAAGAACTACTACGACGCCATGCTGACTTACTCACTGAACAAGAAGGACTATCTGCCACGCGAGTTCCCCAAGCGCACGGTTTCCTTCGAGTCGACCTACGACATCATGTCGCCGTCAGATAAGTTCATGCAGACTGACAAGGATAACGTGTTCACTGCCTTCAAATGGGCGAAGGTCGACAAGATGATGTTCTACAACCGCCAGCAACTGAAGTTTGAATACGAACAGGAATGGGGGCTGAAGACCACATTCGGACTGAAGACAGAGGAGAACGAGGCTGCCGGCGCACTTTCTTTTAACCCGATCAACAGTGGTTTCATCTACGACACACCGGAAGGCACGCCAGTCGGAGACCTCATCCACAATGGTAAGATTCGTACTACCGAGCTCAGCCTGCAATTTCAGCTGGCACCCGGGCGTACCTATATCAACACCAAGCAGCGTCGGGTGCCCATCAACCTCGACGCACCCGTGTTCACCATCGGACATACGATGGGATTGAAAGACGTGCTCGGCGGCGATTATAAATACAACTTCACCGAAGCCAGTATCTATAAACGTTTCTGGATGAACAGTTGGGGTAAGATCGATGTCAACGTCAAGGCAGGTGCACAGTGGAACCGGGTGCCCTACCCGTTGCTGATCATGCCGGCTGCCAACCTGAGCTATATCATTGAGGACGAGACATTTAATTTGATCAACAACATGGAGTTCCTCAACGACCGCTACGCCAGTATCGATGCCAGTTGGGACCTCAACGGCAAGATCTTCAACCGCATACCCTTGCTGAAGAAGCTCAAGTGGCGCGAGTATCTCGGCGTGAAAGCACTTTGGGGTAAGCTCACTGACAAGAACAATCCTTATCTGGCGCAGAATGAAAACTCTTCCGTACTCATGCAGTTCCCCGAGGGTTGCTACATCATGGATCCGCATAAACCTTACGTGGAGCTCATCGCCGGCGTGCACAACATCTTCAAGCTCCTGCACGTGGAGTATGTCCACCGCTGCAACTACAACGAGTTGCCGACGGCACATAAGAATGGCATCAGGTTGATGATGAGGTTGACGTTCTAAGGGATTACACCTTTTATTATATAAAGGACACCTTATTTATAATAGGGTACACCTTATTATATATAGGTTATATATAGGACACTCTGAATATATAGGGCACTCTGACAGACTAACAATACCAAACATCTATGAAGAAAATACTATTCGCAATCTTTTCCATGCTGACCTTCTCTTCCGCTTGCCAGGCAGTTAGCACACTGCCCGTTGAGGGAGAATGGGTGAAACCGTCCAACCCATTGATTCAGTATATCGGACGCATCAACGACAGCAATCCCGACCAGCCGACATTCAACTGGCCGGGCATAGAGATCCGCGCGCGCTTCCAAGGCACGTCATTGCGCATGGTGGCTAAGCCTAAGAGCGGCTACTTCATGTGTACCATCGATAACAGCACACCGTTCAAAGTGGCATTCAACAGTGAGCGTGATTCTGTCGTTCAGCTTGCCACCGCACTGCCGCAAGGTGAGCACAGCGTCAGACTGATGTATGCTATCGAAGGCCTTGACCGCCATGCTATCTTCCGCGGCTTTGTCCTCGACAAGGGCTGCGGGCTCGTTACTTCTGCCCCACTGCCGAAGCGCAAGATAGAGTTCATAGGCAACTCCATCACCTGTGGCTATGGTGTGGAAGATACTTCGGGGTCTGATCACTATCTCGACGAAACCGAGAATCATTGGCTCAGCTACGCCACACTGACCTCTGACGCACTGGGCGCACAACACTTCTCTACTTCGCGCAGCGGCATTGGGGCCTACCGCAACTATGGTGGACCGACCACAGGGTCGCCCGATGCCATGCCACAAATGTATGACCTCACGCTCTACCACGACAGCACACAACTATGGAGCTTCAAGCGCTGGACTCCGGACGTGGTCTGCATCAATCTCGGAACGAACGACTTCTCTACTCCAGGTTACGACGCCGCCCTTTATGAGAAATCCTATCTCGGACTCGTACGTCACGTCAGGAGCTGCTATCCACAGACCTTCATCGTGCTGTTGAGTGGCCCCATGTTGCCAGCAGAGACCAACGTGATCGTCAAGAAAGCACTCGACAACATCAAGAAGACGCTCACCAAGAAAGGCGACAAGCGCATCTATCGCTTCGACTTCACACCGCAGGACGGAAGTCTCGGCTATGGCGCAGACTATCATCCAAGCAAAGCACAGCACCAGAAGATGGCTGCAGAACTCACACAATTCCTAAAAGAGAACATCTTCAGGGACTAAGACACAAAGTTGTTTGTTATGGATAATTGGCGCTTCAATAAGGGAGAAGCAGCCATAGGAAACGACAACATTGGGAAGAGCAAAGAACTCTCCCAACGCCATTTTATAAGAAATATTGTAGTTAGAGTGTTAAAAATTTGGCGCTCTAATAGATTTTTACTAACTTTGCCTATGAACAATAACATTAAGCAAAGAAAGCCTATCGATAATACATTTACTTAATTAAAAGCATTAAGAAATGGAACAGCTCAAGACTATGACCGACGAACAGTTGGCCATTAAATACATGGAGGGCAATAATCAGGCTTTCGACATCTTGTTGTCGCGCAATCAGAACAAGTTGTTTGCCTACATCCTTTTTGTTGTCCACGACGAGGGCTTGGCAAATGACGTCTTCCAGGAGACTTTTGTCAAGATCATCGTGAAATTGCAAAACGGACTCTATGAACCATCGGGGCAGTTCGCAGCATGGTGCATGCGCATCGCTCACAATGTGATCATGGACACCTTCCGCCGACAGAAGGCACGCCATATCGTGGAACCCAACGAGGACAATGACCTCGGAAAACTGCGCCATAAGCAGGTTTGGGAAGGCAATGTCGAGGGACGGTACGTCAATGAGCAGGTACTCAGAGACGTAAAGACGCTCATGGACAAACTTCCTGACCCTCAGCGCGAGGTGGTCTTCATGCGTTTCTACCAGCAGATGTCCTTCAAGGAGATCGCTGATGCCACACAAGTGAGCATCAATACGGCACTCGGCCGCATGCGCTACGCAGTGCTGAACATGAGGAAGATGGCGAAGAAAAATGGAATTGTGCTGGAGATAGAATAAAAAAGACTCTCTTCTCCCCCCTGCCCCCCTCCTCTCCCTGAAGGGAGAGGAGGGGGAAGTGCACACCCTTACAACACTAATCTTATAGAGAATACAAATGAAAGAGGATGAGAAATCAAGACGATAATCATAAAGAGCATGGCCATAAAAAAGATAGCCAAGAACAAAATGGGCACTGCATGCAGGAACAAGGATGCTATAATAAAGTAGCAAGCTATAAGACAGCCGACAGGATGCTGTATCCGATACTAAAAGACAATGCAAGAGAGAACAGAAAACAGATGACTGAAGGGGAGCGAGTCCTTTGGAACGAACTCAGAGCGAAGAAAACCGGCTATCGTTTCTTACGTCAACATGCAATTGGTGAGTATATTGTTGACTTTGTATGTTTGGAGCGTAAAGTAATTGTAGAGGTAGACGGTGGATACCATGCCGAAGCTTTACAGCAAATGATGGATACACAGCGCCAAAGTTGGTTGGAAGGTAAGGGCTACGTCGTCCTTCGTTTTACTAACGAACAGGTAGAGTTTGATACCGAAACCGTTATCAAAGAGATCATTTCTTCCCTCTAAACAGATCACACTCATCCTTTAAAGAGATCTCTTCTGCCCTTTAAAGAAATCTCTTCTATCTTTTAATAAGCTTGTTCCCGTCCTTTAAAGAAGACTAACTTATATAAAGAAAAGCACAGTTGTAAATTAGGAGAAGCCCAATTGTAAATTAAGAGAATCCCATTGAACCCTAAGGGGTGCGCAGGTCCCCCTCCTCTCCCTACAGGGAGAGGAAGGGGGGCAGGGGGGAGGAGAGAGTCTTTATCACTTGCTCCGGCTCCTTTGCTTTGAACACATAGCTACCGCTGACAAGCACATCCACGCCGGCACGCTTGAGCTTCGGCGCTGTCTCTGCATTCACGCCACCATCCACTTCGATGAGCGCATGTGAGCCGCTGTCCTTGATCAGCTGCTTCAGTCGGCCGATCTTTGCGTAAGTGTTCTCTATGAATTTCTGACCGCCGAAACCAGGGTTGACACTCATCAATAACACCATGTCTACATCCTGGATGCAGTCTTCCAGCATACAGACAGGTGTAGACGGATTCAGCGTCACGCCAGCCTTCATTCCTTCTTCATGAATCTCGTGAATGGTACGGTTGAGATGCCTACATGCCTCATAGTGAACATTCATCATCATAGCACCGAGCTTTGCCGTCTGCACGATATAGCGCTCTGGTTTAACGATCATCAAATGCACATCCAGCGGCTTCGTACAGATACGCTTTATGGCCTCCAATACCGGGAAGCCAAAAGAGATATTGGGAACAAAGACGCCGTCCATCACATCGCAGTGCAGCCAATCGGCCTCACTGCGGTTGATCATATCTATATCTGCTTGCAGATTGGTGAAGTCAGCTGCAAGCAAAGAGGGAGAAACAAGTGTTTTCATTTTGCTTTATCGGTTTTGATCCGTCATCAGTTCATACAATGAACAGCCACTTCCGAAGTACGCCTGTCAATACGATAGGTGTGGGCAATCTGTCGAATGATATACAACGACAACTCTGAAGGTACACAATCTTTGGGAGTAGAATACTTCATAGGCGGACATATTTTATTGTAATACGAATATTCTTATAACGGAGTCGTCCACCTTTTATTATAAAACGAGCATGAAAAAAGGCTGTGGGAAGTTTCTTCCCACAGCCTTATTGTATTTTGTGTATTACGATTTTATCCACATTACTGCATCACCGACGCAGTTTGGATCCAGTCATAGACATAGCTGCAAACACCGAAGGCGATGATGCCGAGTGTGCAGAGGGCCAGTGCCAGCTTCGTGTTGACATGAGCACTGAAAGTCGGCAGCGGATTCTCGTTGTGCTTGATGAACATAGCCTTGACGATGAGCAGATAGTAGTACAAGCTCACCACCGTGTTGACCAAGGCGATGAAGACCACTGCATAGATGGTAGCACCGATGGTCGTAGTGACCTGTGCGCCGTTGGCAGCAGCCATGAACACGAAGAACTTCGAGAACATTCCGGCGAACGGAGGAATACCACCCAGGGAGAACAGTGCCAGCGTCATGAGGAAAGCCAGACGCGGATTGGTCTTGTAGAAACCGTTGTAAGCATCCATGCTCACCACACCATTGTTATGTTCCTCAACAGAAGAGATGATGGAGAAGACGGCGAGGTTGGCTACTACATAGATGAGTACATAATAAGACAGAGCTGTCACGCCCATAGCAGAGTCACCCAACACAGCCAGCATGATGTAACCGGCCTGAGAGATAGAGCTGAATGCCATGAAGCGCTTCAGGTCTTTCTGATGGATAGCGAAGAGGTTGGCAATGGTGATAGACAGCACGATGACAATCATCAGCATATACTGCCAGTACTCTACCATCGGGGCGAAGACCTTCATCAGAATGGAACACAGTGCGAAAGCAGCAGCGCCCTTAGAGATGACACTCAGATAACCACTGACATTGGTAGGAGCACCCTGATAGGTATCTGCCGTCCAGAAGTGGAAAGGAACCAGAGAGATCTTGAAGCCAAGACCACTGAAGAAGAAGACCATGCCCATGATTGTCAGCGGTGTAGCGCTGATGTTTTTCACAACATCATCGAAGTAGAGTGTACCCGTAGCTCCATAGAGGAAGCTGATACCGTAGATCATCACACCACTGGAGAATGTGGCAGTGAGGATGAACTTAGCACCGGCCTCAGCACTGTGATGACGATACTTGTCGAAAGCGACGAGGCAGGCCATAGGCACGGAAGCCATCTCAAGACCAATGAAGAACAAAAGGAAGTGGTTGGCACTTACCATCATGTTCATACCAAGAAGCGTGGAGATGACAAGCTCATAGAACTCACCCTCCTTGAAGTTGGTATCAGGACGATGCAGCCACTCGCGCGACTGGATGAGGACGATGAGCGTACCAAAGGCGAAAATCGTCTTGATGACACCCACGCTCGGATTGGTCATATACATACCACCAAAGGCAGTAGCAGAGGCTGTCGGGAAAATGTTGATGAAGACATGAGCCAGCATCAGCACACACACCAACGGATTGAACCAGCTGCGCACCTTACTCTCGCCGGAGCGGGGAGCCGTGAACAGGTCGGCAAGGAATACGATCAGCAGGATGGCCGTCAGCGTGGCCTCCGGAATCATATTAAGAAATTGACTATAATCTATATTCATAACTTTATTCTCTTTTCAATCGTATTACATGCCTGCGACAATACCTGCGCTAAGGATATGATGCAACATAGGAGCCATGGCATCATTGATGATGTCCTGCGCCCACAGTGGAGCCAGACCCAAGCCAGCCACGCAAAAGATCAGACCGCCTACAGCGATACGCTCGTCCCAAGAGGCATCGGAAAGCTTGTAATAAGCCTGGTCGGGAACCTGCTGATACAGGATCTTACCGACGACACGCAGGATATACACAGCGGTGATGACGATAGAGGTACAAGCAATGATGGTGCAGGTACGGTGGAACAGATCGGGATTCTCAAAAGAACCGACGAAGATGTTCATCTCAGCTACGAAGCCAGAGAAGCCAGGAAGACCGAGATTGGCCAAACCGGCAACAACATAAGCAACAGCCAGGAAAGGCATGATCTTCATCAAACCGCCCAGACGACGCACGTCACGTGTTCCGCAACGGTGATAGATCATACCGATGACAGCAAAGAAGAGGGCTGTCATCAGACCGTGAGAGAGCATCTGCAGAATAGCACCCGTGCAGGCTGTCTGCGTCATCATCAGCAGGGCGAAGAGTACCATACCGCAGTGCGACACGGAAGAGTAAGCGTTGATATACTTCAAGTCGGTCTGCACACAAGCGGAGAGCGCTCCATAGACCACAGAGATAGTGGTAAGGATCAGGAAGATCCAAGAGAGCTGGTGAGCTGCCTGGGGTAACAGATACATGGCAATGCGGAAACAACCATAACCTCCGAGTTTCATCAGCACACCGGCGTGGAGCATAGACACTGCCGTTGGGGCTGAAGCATGACCGTCGGGAGACCAAGTGTGGAACGGGAACAGCGCACCGAGGACACCAAAACCGATGAAGATGAACGGGAAGAAGATCTTCTGGATGAAAGCTGGAATGGCATTGGAAGCAGCGATCTCCACGACCGACATGGTATAGGTGCCGCTGTACTGCCCATTGAAAAAGTAGATGCCAAGGATACCGAGGATGAGCAGAGCGGAACCGCCCATGAGCATCAACGTCAGCTTCATGGCACTGTACTCCTTAGGACCAGTACCCCAAACGCCGATGAGCAGGTACATAGGAATCAGAGCAACCTCGTAGAACATGAACATGGTGAAGAGGTCCTCAGAAATAAAGAAGCCAAACACACCGGTAGACAGCAAGGTGAACCAGAGGAAGTACTCCTTCTGCATGGGGTGCTGCTGCCAAGAAGCAAAGGTACCGGTGAAGACGATGATGGCAGAAAGCAGGATCATCACCACCGAGATGCCGTCCACGCCCGTGCGATAGAAGATATGCAGAGGCTTGAACCAAGGTATGGCGTCGCCGAAGAGGAAGGGGAACTTCTCTGCCGGCATGGTCTCGCGCGCCTCCAGGAAGGCAAATACCAAATAAATGGCAAGGGCAAGAAGAGCCGTAGAACCTACGACCATGACGCCACGCACCTGACTGTCGTTGCGAGCCAGCCACAGGGCAAGCAACATCAGAATAGGTATAACGACGAATAACGTTAAAAATGTCATTTTCTTATTTCAGTCTAAGTGAATGTTTCGATGTTGTTAAATGCAAAGCAGAATCAGCGTCAGCGCCACACTACCGGTAAGGAACCAGATAGCATACTGACGGACATCGCCACTCTGCCACGGACGGATGGTCTCGCCGGCTTCCTGTGTTGCCCATGCCGAGAAGTTGAACATGCCGTCGATGACGTGACGGTCGAACCAGGCGATAGGAATAGAGAAGCAGCCGAAGACGATCTTATGAGTGAAGAACTGCCAAGCATCGTCGATGTAGAAGCGGTTGAGGGCAGCCTTGTGAAGTTTCGGCATACGGCGCTCGAGCATGTCAGGCATAGGGTTCTTGCCGCTGGCATACATCCAAGTAGCAAGGGCAAAGCCGATCGTTGCCACAGCCAGAGAGCACCAGGCTGTCATGCCGAAGTGGAAGCTCTGCAAGGGAATATCCTCACTCAGACCATTGGCTGATACGAAGTGACCGAAAGGAATCCAACCAGCCATGCAGCTGATGATAGCCAGGAACACCAGCGGACCCCACATGATGAAGGGAACCTCAGCCGGACGACGGCGGTGCTCAGGATCAGCCTCGTAGTAGGAGTTGCCCCAGAAGATGACATAATAGAGGCGGAACATATAGAAGGCGGTCATACCCGATACAAGCGTCATGAACCAACCCATGTAGGGAGAGAAGTGGAAGCAAGCATCCACGATCTCATCCTTAGAGAAGAAACCAGCCAACGGCCAGAAACCGCTGATGGCAATCGTTCCGATGAGGAAGCAGATGTTGGTGATAGGCATATACTTGTGCAGGCCACCCATATCCTCTTTGAAGTTGCTGCCGATGATGACAATGATAGCACCGGAGCAGAGGAAGAGCAGAGCCTTGAACATGGCGTGGGTGAAGAGGTGGAACATGCTGGCCATATAGCCGACACTTCCCTCGCCCTCCATCGACGTGCAAACGCCGAGAGCCACGAGCATGTAAGCAATCTGTGAGATGGTAGAGAAGGCCAGGCCACGCTTGATATCACGCTGGCAGCAAGCTACGGCAGCTGCATAGAAAGCCGTGAAGGCTGCGATGTAAGCAACGTAGTGGAGTGTGTTCGGAGCGTACTGAATCCAGATGGGGAACAGGCTGGCCACCTGATAGACACCGGCGACAACCATCGTAGCGGCGTGGATCAAGGCACTGACAGGTGTAGGACCCTCCATAGCGTCGGGCAACCAAATGTGCAAGGGGAACATAGCACTCTTACCGGCACCACCGATGAACATCAGGAACAGTGCGGTAGGCATGATCCAAGCAGCATGAGGCAGACGGCCTGCCAAAGAAGGATCAGCGTTGAGGTCGTAGTTGAACGTTCCCACATAGTAGCTGAAGAACAGGATACCGATGAGGAAGAACAAGTCGGCGAAACGCGTGACGATGAAAGCCTTCTTGGAAGCGTGCACGGCAGCATGCTTGGGATAGTAGAAGCCGATAAGCAGGTATGAGCACACACCCACGAGCTCCCAAAAAAGATACATCTGGAAGATGTTGGTAGCCACTACCAGTCCAAGCATACTCATGGTGAAGAGCGACAGGAAAGCATAGAAGCGCTGGAAACCTTTCTCGTAGCCTTCCTTCTTATAGTTCTCGTCGCGCTCAGCCATGTAGCCGAAACTGTAGATGTGAACCATCATACTCACGGTGGTGATGACGATGAGCATCATCACGCTGATAGGAGTCAGACGGAAACCGATGTTGAACGTCAGGGCCTCGGTAAACTTCAGCCATGTGAAGTTAAACACGGTCACGGTCGGATAAAGTCCCGTGGCGGCGTCACGCCCCACGGCGAAGAAATATTCGTAAGCGGTGTACAGACTCATGCACCACAGCACAGCCAGGACAGCCGTACCGATCATGCCCGCAACCGGTTTTTTCATCTTCATGCCAAGGAGTCCGAGCAAGAGAAAGCTCAGGAAAGGCAGAAGCAGTATCAAGAATGAATAACTGTATTGCATGGTTCGTTTAGAATTTCATATTTTCAATACTGTTCACCTGGTCACTGTGATAGTTGCGGTAAACATTGATGATGATGGCCAATGCCACAGCGGTCTCGGCAGCACTGATGCCCATGGAGAACAGCGTGAAGAAGACGCCCTCGAACTGTCCAGGGAACAGGATGCGGTTGAACACGGCAAAATTCAGGTCAGCCGAGTTGAGCACCAGCTCAATGGAGATGAGCATGGCGATCAGATTGCGGTGAGTGACGAAGCCAAACACGCCGATGAAGAACAGCAGTGTGCTCAGCGCGAGATAACATTCAACAGGAATCATTTCTTGTCCTCCTTTCTTGCGATCATAATGCCACCGATGATACATGCCAACAAGAAGAGAGAGATGAACTCAAACGGCAACACATATTCATATTTACCAGAACCGACAAGTGCCTTGCCGATCTGCGACATCGGCACCTCTACGTCGGCGACACTGCAGGCAGCGTCAATAAACTTATTCTTCAGAAGCACCACAGCTACGGTAGCCAGTCCCACAAGCGAGATGAGAGCGCCCTGCACGACCCGCACGCCCTTGAAGCGACTGTAGAGGTTCTGCAGCGTACGCTTGCTGACGAGCGAGATGGCGAAGATGTACAGGATGGTGATGCCACCGGCATAGATGGAGATCTGCGCGGTACCCAGATAGGTGTAGTCGAGCAGGAAGTAGATGCCGGCAATGCCGAACAGCACGAACAACAGGTACGTGGCGGCACGCATGATGCTGCGGGTGAACACCGACAGCGCGGCTGAGCCAAGGATGACTACAGCCAAGATGCAAAACATTACGATATTAGCCATTGTCTTTACTTGGTTTTGGTGTTAAACTCTCCAATCTTCAGAGATGCGCCGCCATCGATGAGGTTGGGCAGGCTGCCTCCTTTATAAACCTCCTTGTCGAGGTGCATGACGAGTTTGCTACGGTCAAAGACTGCGTTTTCGAAGTCATTCGTGAAGTGGATAGCATCGAAGTTGCAGGCGTTGACACAGAGCTCACAGAACATGCAGTCGCCTAAGTCGTACTGATAGTCATCGAGCACCTTATGCTTCTTTCCCGTCTCAGGATCTGTCTCCATGTGGGAAGTGATCTTGATGGTGTCGTTGGGGCATGCCTTCTCGCACATGGTACATGCCGTGCACTTGTAGTCGCCTATCTTCAGGCCGCGCTTCACGGCCTGCGGATCCTCCGGATCCTCCACACGCTTAAACACGAGACGTCCGCGGTGACGGGCAGCCACATGGAGCGTGGTCTTGCGGTTCTCGGGATACTGCTCCGTTGACTTCGGGGTGAAGTACTCCTTCATGGTCACCTTCAATCCCGTGGTCAAAGTCTTCACAGCATTCTTAATGCCGCCGAAATATGATTGATTTGACATTTCTATATATTAATTAAAGAGTAAGTCCAAGAGCCACACATGCGGTCATCACCACGAGAGTGAGGAGCATCAGCGGCATGAGATATTTCCACTCGAGCTGCAGGATATGGTCGATGCGCAGACGGGGGAAAGTCCAGCGGGCCCACATGAGCACCCAGATGACCACGAGCATCTTACCACCGAACCAGACGAAGCCGGGGATATAGTTCATCACGTTGTCGAAACCGGCAACTCCGATGTTCAGCGGTGCCCAGCCACCCAGGAAGACCGTGGTAGCGAGTCCGGCGATGACCACGAGATTGAGGTATTCAGCCAAATAGAAGTAGCCGAAGCCCATACCGGAGTACTCGGTGTGGTAACCGGCAGTCAGCTCACTCTCAGCCTCAGCCAAGTCGAACGGACCACGGTTGGCCTCTGCGTTACCGGCGATCAGGAAAACGATGAAAGCAACGATGGCAGGGATGTGACCCTGAATGATCAGCCACTTCCAAGGACCTGTCTGTGCCTCGATGATGCCGCTGAGCTGCATAGTGCCACAAAGCACCACTGCCGTGACCATGCACAGACCGAGACTCATCTCGTATGAGATCATCTGCACGGCGCCACGCATGGCAGAGATGACAGAATACTTGTTGTTGGAGCCCCATCCCGAAAGGATGATGCCAAGGATACCGATGCTGCTGATGGCGGTGACCATAAACACGCCGACGTTGAAGTCGAGCACGGCAGCACCCTTATTCCAAGGGAGGAAAGAGAAAGTGCCCACCGACGCGATGATGGTCAGGAACGGAGCCAGCGCATACAAGAACTTGTCTGAGCGATCCACACCGAAGATCTCCTTGATCAGCATCTTCAGCACGTCGGCCACCACCTGCACAGACCCCCAGGGACCCACACGCATAGGGCCGAGACGGCACTGGAAGAAGGCACAGACTTTACGCTCGAAATATATCATGAACATGGCGATGAGGGCATAGAGCGTCAGCACGATCAGACCCACCACGACACATTCAATGAGGATTGCACCAAAGTCCCCCAACCCGCATGTCTGTCGGAGGAGATTGTCAAACCACTGTGTTACTACTGTGAAATCAAACATATATTTAATAATTGGAGACCCTCCCGCCTCCCTGAAAGGGAGGAGTAGAGCAGTCGTTATTTTTATAGCCTTATATCATTATCCTTCATGGATGATAGCGTCGCATTCCTTCCCATCGCCGCGCACGTCCTTTCGGAGGCTGCATCTCCCTCCCTTTTAGGGAGGGCCGGGAAGGGTCTGCTCCTTCTTTTATCTGTCCAGATCCGGGATCACGAAGTCGATAGAGGCACCGGTAGCGATCAGGTCGGCGATCTTCTCGCCACGCAGCATCTTGTCGAAAGCGCCGGCAAGCGTCAAGCCCATCGGACGCATCTTCACACGATAAGGACTCTTGTCACCACGGCTGTCGAGGTAGACGCCAAACTCACCGGCACCGCCCTCCACAGAGAACCACCACTGACCCTCGGGCACTTTGATGATCGGCTTCTGCTTGACATAGAAGTCCCCCTCAGGGATGTTGTCGATGAGCTGCTCGATGATATTCAGGCTCTGATAGATCTCGTTGATGTGGATCATGTAGCGGTCCATCGAGTTGCAGTTCTTACCGAGGATCTGCTCGAAGTTGACTTTGTCGTAGAGATCGTAAGGATGATTCTTGCGGACATCGTTCTTCCATCCGGCGGCACGTCCGGCAGGACCGGTGACGCCGTAGTTGATACAATCCTCAAGATTCATGTAGCCTACGCCTTCGAGACGCTGGTGAGTGATGACGTTGTCACCGAAGACGTCGAGATACTCCTGTACGAAAGGACGGAGATATTTGCAGAGCGTCTTGGTGTTCTCCACAAAGTGCGGGTCGATATCGGCCTGCAGACCACCTATTCTATAATAGTTCTGGATGAGTCGTCCGCCCGTCGTCTCCTCCATGACGTTGAGCACATGCTCACGGTCACGCATACAGTAGAGAAATGCCGTCAGGGCGCTGAGGTCCTGCGCGCATGTTCCGAGGAAGAGCAGGTGGTTGTCGATACGCTGCAACTCGTCCATGATGGTGCGGATGTAGCGGATGCGGTCGCTGAGCTCAATGCCCATAGCCTCCTCGATGACGCCGACGAGGGCGTGACGGTGGTGCATGGCACAGAGATAGTTCAGTCGGTCGGTGAGGGCGAGCGTCTGAGGATAGGTCATGCTCTCCATCATCTTCTCCATACCGCGGTGGATATATCCGAGGTGAGGATAGATGTGCTTGATGGTCTCACCGTCCACGACAGTTCTCAGACGGAGCACACCGTGGGTACTCGGGTGGTTAGGACCGAAGTTGATGACGAAGTCGTCGTCATCAAGCAGACGGTGCTTGGTCTCCACGAGATCACCGCAGTCGTTGAGGTTCCACTCTGATGTCCAGTCGGTCTCAGGCTCATCGGTCATGGGGAACTGGTTTTTCTCGGGACTCATATCGAAGTCCTTGCGAAGCGGCCAGCCCTGGAAGTCGCTGCGCATAAACAGACGGCGCATGTCGGGATGTCCGAGGAACTTGATGCCGAAGAAGTCATAGACCTCACGCTCGAGCAGGTCGGCGTCGTGCCAGAGTTTCAGTACAGAGGGAATGACGTAGTCAGTCTCTCCCACCTTTTTGGCAATCTGCTTGACCGAAACACGCTCGTGGCTGTCGGTGTTCTCCAGGATATAGATACATCCCAGTCCTTCCTCAGGACCGAAATCCTCACCGATGATGGTGACCAGGTAATCGAAATGCTTATCATTCTTCAGCTTTGCCATCTCAGCGGCAAAGTTGTCAAACCCGAATTCTTTGTTTTCTAACTTCATGACAGTTCGCTTACCTTATTGTTGATTGTTATCACTTGCCGCAGCCTTCTCTGTGTCGGTAGCGGGTTGCTTGTGCACTTCAAATTCCTTTCCCTCCTCTTCAAGAGCGTCGAGCTCACGTCCGAGGGCTTCGAGGTCTTCTTTGTTGGGAGAAGCTGTGACCATGATCGGAGTCTTTCCGCCGATCTTGGCAGCGCTGAGGTTCTCATTGCTGATACCGTGCAGACCGCCGAGGCCCATACTCTCCGCTTTCTCCTCACGGGTCATCTTGTGGTTGGCACCTCCGAAGAACTTCTCGACCTTTACCTTACGCTGCAACTGCATCATACCGTAGAGGATAGCCTCCGGACGCGGAGGACAGCCTGGGATGTAGACGTCGACAGGTACGATCTGGTCGATACCGCGCACGACGCTGTAGCTCTTCTTGAAAGGACCTCCGCTGATGGTACAGCCGCCGACAGCAACGACATACTTTGGCTCGGCCATCTCATCATACAGACGCTTGAACACCGGAGCCATCTTGTTGGTGATCGTACCGGCGCACATGATCAAGTCGGCCTGTCGGGCTGAGTTACGGGTCACCTCGAAGCCAAAGCGAGAGAAGTCGTAACGGGCACAACCCACAGCCATGAACTCAATACCGCAGCACGAGGTACCGAACGTCAGCGACCACAGCGAGTTGCTGCGACCCCAGTTGATCATCTGATCGAGACTGCCCAGCACTACGTTCACGCCACCGTCGTTGAGTTCAGCGGCGATATTCTCCAAGGTATCGTTGTCCTTGAATTCCTCGTAGGGAATGCTCTTGATGTGTGGTTTTCTTATTTCCATTCCAATGCTCCTTTCCGCCAGGCATAAGCCAAGCCTAAAACCAAGACCACCAGGAAGAAGCCGATGCTCACCAAAGCCAGTGAGCCGAACTGCTTCACGACAACGGCCCAGGGGTAGAGCAACACGGTCTCAATGTCGAACATCAGGAAAAGAATGGCAAAGAGATAGTAGCCCGCATGCAAAGGCAACCAGCTGCTGCCGCGCGTGGGGATACCGCACTCAAAAGGCTCACCCTTGACCGGATTGTAGGAACGGGGACCGATGAGCTTGGCAATGACATAAGCGCCAAGCACCAGCGTGACAGCCGTCAACAAAACGGTGATGAATAAAATGAAGTTCATAAAAAGATGATAACGTTATTTTTGAATATTCGCTTAAGTGCTTGCAAAGTTACTAAATCTTTCTGTAACATGAACATTATTTAGCTAAAAATGTTATCTCGGCTTATCAATTCTGTGACATAAGCCTAATAGTAATATTACCACAACTTGGTAAACACATTACCAAAGGTTGATAACGGCATTACCGAAGGCCGGTAACAGCATTACCACGGGTTGGTAACAACGTCAATCTGTAGTTTAACGATTTAAGTTGACTACTTTGAGTCTTATTTTTAATGTTGGTT
>ERZ1023830.45-NODE-45-length-52625-cov-52.210120_pt1 | contig 52625 bp, 50 predicted proteins | sample MGYA00380381_ERZ1023830 | MGnify/ENA primary metagenome ERZ1023830 (study PRJEB33179, sample SAMN07449067) | human gut metagenome | biome: Human-gut; feature: Human associated habitat; material: Faeces | host: Homo sapiens | place: India:Kasaragod | collected... | reverse complement strand
AAGCTTTATTAATGATTGAAAGGTATTTTAGTCATAACATCACCACACAGAAAGATTATATATAAAGCAAGTAATGTGAAAGTGAGAGAAGAAGTGTATGAAGTCCTAAATGCCCTGGCCAACTACGACTTGATAAATGATGAAGAGCAGATTAGAACGGCATTTGAATGGTTTGCTAATTAGATAAGATCAAGAAGTTGCTGAAACTCCAGATTTCGGCGGAATCCTTGGGCAATGAGGGCGAGGCATACGCCGCTGCAAATGCGGTACACCGGCTGCTCACGCAATACAACCTGACCTTGGGCGACATATCCGATGATAAGGAACAGGAGCTTAACATCAATGAGTCCGACATGATCAGTTACCGCAGCGTATATGGCAGCCAGTGGAAGCGTTACCTCCTTACGTTGGTGGCTACTAACAACTATTGCAAGGTAATATTGCGACCATACACTCAACATATGATGATAGTCGGGCAGGAAGACAATGTGGCAGTCGTAAAAAGCCTCTATGTCTATCTTGTTTCTTCCTTCATCGGTCTGGCACCAAGAAGGAGAGCCGAGTTCGCGTACCAGCTCCGCCAAGAAGGGCGGAAGCTTACGGACCGTGGCAAAAAGAAGTTCCTCCACTCCTATTTTATAGGTGCGGTCGAAGGATTGATGGACAACTTTGAAAGCCACAAGCCAACCTCGGAAGAAACCGGCCTTATGGTTTGCCATACAGCAGCCATTGAGGAGTACCTTAGTAGGGAACCCTCTTATACAGGCAAAGACTTCAAGGGGAAAAGCCTACTCAATGATCTGATGCCGGAGGGAGTGTTCTATGGGAAGAAAGACGGACAGAATATCAGTTTGAACAGGCAAATACAAGGATAAGATGCCAATAAAGCCAGAAAACAGAAAGCTCTATCCCTCCGATTGGAGACAGATTAGAGAGTCCATATTGGAACGCGCCCACAATCACTGTGAGTTCTGCGGCGTGGAGAACCACACATTGCGCTTTAACGACAAAACACAGCGCATGGCGAAAATCGTACTCACCATAGCCCACCTCAATCATCAATCCGGCGATTGCCGTCCCGAAAATCTCCGTGCCCTTTGCCAGCGGTGCCATAACAGGTATGACGCAGAGCATAGGAAGGAAACAAGAAAGAAAACATTAGAGCAAAAAGAAGAACACTATAAAAGGCAGGAAGTATGACAGAGAAGATACACGTAGAGTTTTGCGCCGACCTGTATGGTGACGCAAGCGGCGACATCTACAAGATGAAGCGAGAGATGGATTTCCGACCATCTGTCGGTGACAGGGTGTATATATGGGAGTTAAGCTCTGACCCTTTTGTGATTGCCCATATTGTGCTTGATTTTCCCGAAGACAATGATGAGCACCGTAACGGCATCACTGCATGGTTGAAAGTGCCGGTGCTGTATGATGAAGTATACAAAAGGTTGGGAATAGACCGTCCGTGGGAACAGCATGACGAACAAGAATTGAAAGATTTTTGGTAGAATTATCCCTAAAAACAGAATATTTAACATTATAAATCATGTTTAATCGAATATATTATGTATCTTTGCAATCGTATAGACGTATATACAACTATATGTATATACGACAATATGGCAATACGGCAATACGTATATAAGTATATATAACAAAGATATATGAAACAGCAAGCGAAAATCATCTCATTTGCCAACCACAAGGGAGGAGTTGGCAAGACCACCACCACGGCCAGCGTCGGCCCCATCCTTGCCTCTATGGGCAGCAAGGTATTGATGGTTGACATGGACGCGCAGAGCAACCTTACGACCTCCTTGTTGAAAGACACCCAGGTGGACGGGACTATCTACGATGCCCTCTCCGCCTCTTGCAGGGGCGCGAGCTATGACTTGGCCATTTACCCCATATCAGGGAACCTTGACATCGTGCCCTCCTCCCTGCGCCTCGCGTCGGCGGACCTTGAGCTGTCATCCGTCATGGCCAGGGAGCACATCCTGGCAGATATCTTGAAGGAGCAGTCCGGCAGCTATGACTACATCCTGATAGACTACCCTCCGTCCTTGGGGCTCTTGACCCTTAATGCCGTCACGGCTTCAGACTTGGTAGTCATTCCCCTTCTTGCGGAAGTGCTGCCATTTCAGGGACTGACCATGATCAGCGACTTCATTCGGATGGTCAAGCAGAAGCTGAACCCAAGGATTGAGATCGCCGGAATACTGCTTACCCGTTGGGAGAAGTCCAATTTGAGCAAGCAGATAGAGACAGGCCTCCGTGCCAAGTTAGGCGATGAAGTCTTCTCGACCAAGATCCGTAAGAACATCAAGGTCGCCGAGGCACCGTTGGAAGCCGTCAACATCGTTGACTACGACCCCAAGAGCAACGGAGCCGTCGATTACAGGGCGTTTGTGGAAGAGCTTTTGGAAAAGATAGGAAACAAATAAACGTACATACAATGAGCAAAGGTATCAACAAAGACTCCATGAGCAGCCTTTTGGACGGTCTGACCTCCGTCAAAGCAGCCGTCCCGGAAGTCCAACAGCCGGAGTCTCCGGCAGCGACCGCTCCCTCCAGGGAGAAAGGCAAATCCAGAGCAGAAGCGGAAACCATATCAAAGGGCGGTCCCAAGGAAAGGATATGCACCTCCATCGACACCACCGTCATGAACAAGATTCGCGCCATCTCCGAGAAAGAGGGCGTGCTTATCAACGAACTCATCACGGTGGGCCTTGAACAGGTGATATCCAAATATGAAGAAACGCATGGGCAAGTATGGCCCAAGAAGGCCAACAAGGGCAAGATAGAGAACATCTTTCGCTAAGAGGGGCAATACTGTTTTACAAGGCACACATCAGAAGGGCGGACAATCAGGCATGGTTACCGTCCTTTTCTGTTTATGCAAGTATAGCTACTGTGAGAAACGGCATGATGCCTATTCTTTCCCGTTATCCAGGATTACCGTCAACTGCGCAGCAGACCCTTTCATGCGGAAGAAGTCGCTGATGTCCTTCTCCGACTTCTCCCCGGAAAGTGGGAGCAGGACTCTTCTGACATTATACCTCCCGGCATATTCCAGTATGCGCTTTTCCGACTCGTTCTTTCCCGTCGCGTCCATATCATAGAGCAGCACGATCTCCTTGAACCTACCGGCAAGTTGTCTCACCAGGCTCTCCGGAATCTTCGCCGTCTCACTGTTCAGGCATATCGCGTGGAAACCGTGCGCCGCCAGCGACATCACGTCCTTCTCTCCGCCGGTGATGAAGACGCGATCACCCTGTTCCGGCAGCTGTTCCCAGCCAAAGACGTATGGCTTTGGGAGGTTTCCGGCATAGAGAAATCTGTTCTTCGAGTATGGTCGGTAGACCTTGATGCCACCTTTGTTGTTAAAGAGATATCCAAATGCTGGTTGTCGTTCCGTCCCATAAACAGTAAACTCCTTCCCGGTTTCCTTTGCCATCCTGCACGTTGAGAGACTTGCCACGTGATAGCGTTCCAGCGTGTCCTGCCCGATTCCGTATTGCAGCCAAAAGCGCAACTCCCCAGGAGTGAAAGGCTTTTCCTGGCATTGGAAGGAAAGGGTGGAAGTCTCTTCCGGCTTCTGTCTCCTTACGGCCTTCTTGCGGCAGACTTCCGTTCTTGGAACAAAACCATCAAACAGTCCCAGGCAAAGCTCCCTGTCTATCAGCTTCAGAATATCCCTGAACGCTGTCCTTATATTCATGTTGCAGAGCCTTCCTACGATGGCGAAGCAGTTGCCGCAGAAGCTGCTGTCGCCGAAGTCCTGTAAGTAGTACTCCACCTGGCCGTATGCGTTCTTATTTGCATACAAGTGGCAGGAAGGGCGGCTATCCTCCCGGAACGGGTTTCTGAAACTCCTTTTCAGACACACATCGCCCAGGTAATGCGTGAACACGTCCAGTCCCCCGTCTGTCATTGACAGTATATGTTGTCTTTCGTTCATATCTGTTGTTTTTGCGCAGGAGAGTGAGTCCCCCTCCTGCAATGTTGGTATTAAAAAGTATAGATGTCAGCCGTTACGACTTCCGAGAGCAATCCAAAGGCCGGACAGCGCGAGAAATAGGGATTGCCAGGATCCTTATAGTCAAGGATAACACCTGCGTTGAATTGGGAGAGGAAATTATCAACATCTTCTTTTTCTTTCACGGTCAGACCATAGCTTCCTTCCTCACCGTACTCAATATAACCGATAGCCCATGTAGGGATCTTCTCCGTTGTGATCTTTTTCATTGTTTGTTGTGTTTGAAGTTTATATTTATTTCGGGCAACCTGATTCTCAACCTTATAAAGTTTTTTGTTTCTTCGACCCGAACTTTTTTTTACCATTCCGGTGTAACCGTCATCTCGAACCTTTTATGTGCATGGTGCAATCGTGGGTGGTAAAGGAACTAAGGCAGGCAATTGGCAGGAAAAGTTGTCAGGAAACCGCAATCTGTGATTTCGGAGGGTCATGAGAAGTTTTCCGCCAATAGGAGGCTACTCCGGTGTTTGCCGTGTTCCTTGCCCACGATACCTTTGCAAAATAAAAGTCGATGATGACTGTAATCCGATGAAAAAGTGAGGTCGAAACCGGAAACAAAGAAGAAAAGATAGACAAAGTTAGATAAGTACAGCGTATAGTCGTATAGCGATATTGATGTATAGTCGTATATACGTATAGTTGTATTGACTGCAATACGTCTATATGTATATACGTATATATGATTTTTGGCGGTTGGATATGAAAAAGCAAGAGTGGGACAACATCCTTCCTCTGCCGCAAAAAGGGCAAATTTGGCCAAATTCCGGAATATAATGATTTTTTAGAAGCCCAAATTTTAACATAAAAACACCCGAAAACCGCCAAAAAGATTTTGAAATTGTTAATATAAGAGTTTCTTTTTTTTGAGGGTGTTTATTTGAAATGAAGTCATTTATTTTGTAGCCGATAAATAAAATAATATGGGAGCATTTGGAATATACGCTTTGGTGGTGACATTCGTCTTTGTCATATACTATGTGGCCATGATTTGCCTGGACTTGTTCGGCACGAAAGGCGAGAAAAAAGAGAATGTGGAGGTCATCCACACAGGCACGCCAATCATCGATCAGGAGGCTGCCCCGGCAGCCGTTCCTGCCCAGATCCGTGAAGACGGCAAAGGTGGGTATGAGATAGCGCGTGACGGCGAGGAGCCGGAAACATACAGCGGCCAGGACGAAGCCACGTCTCCAGACAAAAAGGAAGAAGGCGAAGCTGGAAATGCGGAAGCACAGCCCTCTGCCCAGCCAGCCGCGCAGCCATCCAGCCTTTCCGCCGAGGACATCGCCAACATGGATGATGAGGAGCTGGCCACGGAGTCCGCCCAGGCAAAGGCCAAAGTGGAAGCCATCAAGGAGCAGCTCACCCCCGTCTCTCCGGAAATACAGGGAGCCATGTACGTGGATGATTTCACTGACGGCTACGCTGCAGTCCTTGCAAAGGCCCGGCGTGAGGACGAACAGGCTGAACAATTAAGCTAATAAGGCCATGAAGAACATCAAGAATAAGACATTTCTGCTGCTGGCTGCCATGCTGCTTCTCGCGCAGCCCCTTCTGGCCAACTGCGGCACGACCGATTACAGCGGCAACTCCGGCCGCCTGTATAATATGGTTGTGTTCATCCTGACCTGCTGCTCCGCCGTGCTGTACCTCCTCTACGCCATCGCCGCCCTGCTTTCTATATACAGCGCGACCAGCATCTACATCAAGATGCAAGCCGGAGAGGAAGGCTTCACCAAGAGCATCATCGTGCTGGTTGGCAGCTGTCTCTTTCTGCTGATAGCGACCGTCGTCCTCCCAGCCTTCTTCGGCTTCCAGTTCGGCGTTACCGACAGGCTTTGGTAATTCTTTATTACATTCACTATAATTATTAACAATTTAAAAATCAAAGACAATGAAACAGAATTTGTCAGTTGTGGTCAGCGGTGCCAAGAGCCTTTGTGTCTCCGCAGGTAAGAAAATCATGAGCGTTGTGACGGACCCCCGTTTCGTGGCGGTGATGCTGTTGCTGGTTGTCTGCACCGTCGCCGTCGACGCGCAGAGCATGGACTCCGGCGTACAGGCCATCACCAAGTCAACGGACTCCCTGAAGAAGTACATCCCCGTGGTGACGAAGCTGTGCTACGCCCTTGCCGGCATCGTGGCCATCGTGGGTGCCATCTCCGTCTACATCAAGATGAACAACGAGGAGCAGGACGTGAAGAAGAGCATCATGATGATCGTCGGAGCCTGCATCTTCTTGGTTGCCGCCGCTCAGGCCCTGCCTCTGTTCTTCGGCCTCTAAGAGCGAGTACATGGCGACAGTCAAGAGCGACTATCCCGACTACCCGGTTTTCAAGGGGCTTCAGAAGCCCCTTGAATTCCTGGGTCTTCGAGGGAGATACATCGTCTGGGCCGCAGTCACCGTCGGCGGTGGCCTGTTGACCTTCCTGATTGGCTACATGGTCTTCGGCTTCCTCATTTCCCTGTCGCTGCTCACCGCCATCCTCTCCGTAGGCGGCGTGTCCATCTTCGTCAAGCAGCACAAGGGCCTCCATACGAAGAAGACCCCGAAAGGCATCTACATCTTCAGCCATTCAAGGCACTATTAGAACATCACAGATTGTAAACAAGTTATTTCATGATTACCGTAATCGTCATATTGTCCTTCGCCTCCATCCTGTTGGGAATGCTCATTTCCATCAAGGCCTTCGGCACCGGCAGCAAGCGCGCCAAGGTCTTTGAGAACATCTATTTCAGCTTCGAGGACGTGAACGACATTGGCGTTGTCTACACTAAGAAAGGCGATTACTCTGCCATCCTGAAGATGGACAACCCCGTGCGGAAGTATTCCGCCGACACGGCCGGCTATTACGAGTTCACCACCCTCATGGCCTCCGTTCTCCAGGTGCTGGGCGAGGGCTATGCCCTCCATAAGCAGGACATCTTCGACCGCAAGAACTTCAATATGTCGGCCATCGCCGGGAAGGAAAGCGACGCGAGAAAGCGTTTCCTCTCCGATGCCTACTTCAAGTTCTTCAATGGCCGCCCCTATATCGAGTCGCAGACCTACCTCACCATCACCCAGCGTGGCAGGAACGGCGGCCTGAAGACCTACGACGCGGACAAGTGGCGCGACTTCCTGGTGAAGATCCAGAAAGTCCACGACCGCCTGAAGAGCGAGAACGTCAGCTGCCGCTTCCTTGTTGGCGAGGAATGCCGGGAATACACCGAGCGTTTCTTCGCCGTGGACTTCAAGAACGATGTCGTATCGATGACCGACTTCAAGGTCGGCTCCGAGAAGATCGGCATGGGCGATGACCAGCTGAAAGTCTACAGCCTCCTGGATGTTGACGACCCCGGCCTCCCCGGGACGCTCCGCCCCTACGCCGACATCAACGTGAACAACACCGTCATGCCGCAGGATCTCCTCTCCGACCTCAGCACGCTGCCGGATGCTGACACCATCATCTACAACCAGGTCATTTTCCTCCCCAACCAGAAGAGGGAGATCATGAAGCTGGAGAAGAAGAAGAACCGCCACGCCTCCATCCCCAACCCCAACAACCAGATAGCCGTCGAGGACATCAACAACGTCCTGGGTGAGGTCGCCCGTAACGGGAAGCAGTTCGTCTACGCCCATTACAACCTCATTGTCAAGGCATCCGCCGAAAAGGATATGCAGAAGATCACCAACAGCTTGGAGAATCTCCTGGCCCGGTACAGTATGCACCTTTCCAAGCGTGCCTACAACCAGCTGGAGCTTTTCGTGGCCAGCTTCCCCGGCAACTGCTACGAGCTGAACCCCGACTACGACCGCTTCCTGACACTCTCCGAGCCGGCTTTGTGCCTCCTGTACAAGGAGCACCAGCAGCGCGGCGACGACACCAATTTGAAGTGCTACTACACCGACCGCCAGGGCGTTCCCATGCCTGTTGACGTGTCCGGCAAGGAGGGAAAGGTACGCTATACTGACAACTCCAATTTCTTCGTCCTCGGACCTTCCGGCAGCGGCAAGTCCTTCTTCATGAACACCGTCATGCGGCAGTACTACGAGCAGGACACCGATATCGTCATCGTCGATACCGGCGACAGCTACGAGGGTCTTTGCAGCTATTTCGAAGGCATCTACATCACCTATTCCAAGGAGCATCCCATCTCAATGAACCCCTTTAAGATAGAGAAGGACGAATACGAGCAGAACTTCCAGGCCAAGAAAGACTTTTTAAGGAACATCATCTTCCTGATCTTCAAGGGCAACGGCGAGCCTACCAAGCTGGAGGAGACCATCGTCAACCAGACGCTGATAGAGTACTTCGAGGAGTATTTCACCCCGTTTGAGGGCTTCACCGAGGAGCAGCGCGACAATATGCGCCGCGTCATGGAGCTGGAGGACAAGCGCACCGGCAAATATGAGGAATACGAGCAGGAGCTGGAAGAGCATTACGGTGTTTCCGAAGACATGTACGATTTGGAAGATTTGGACGACGCGGCAGAAGAAGGGAACGACCCGAGCAAAGAGGAGTGGAAGGAAGCCCAAAAGCGTGAGGCCCGCAATGTCCGCCTCCGTGGCAAGCTGCAGGCCGTCATCGATGACAAGGCCGCCACCGAGGGCGAGAGGCTCAATGCGAAGAAGCAGCTCCTCCTCCGCCTTACCCCCGAGCTCATCGAGAGCAAGTATCTTCAGCGTATCAACAGGAAGATAGACAAGATAGAGCGTCAGCGCAAGAAAATGCGCGTGACGGAGCTGAACTTCAACTCCTACTATGAGTTCGCCATCGAGCGCATCCCCCAGATCATGAAGCAGGACAACGTGACCTTCGCCATCAACGAGTTCGCCACCATCCTGAAACCTTTCTATAAGGGCGGCGAGCTGGAGTACACGCTCAACAACGACATGGACTCCTCCCTGTTCAATGAGAAGTTCATCGTCTTCGAGATAGACAAGATCAAGGAGAACCCAGTCCTGTTCCCCATCGTCGTGCTCATCATTATGGATGTCTTCACGCAGAAGATGCTCCTGAAGGAAGGTCGCAAGTGCCTCGTCATCGAGGAAGCGTGGAAAGCCATCGCCACCCCCGTCATGGCCACCTACATCCAGTACCTCTACAAGACCGCCCGTAAGCACTGGGCGATGGTCGGAGTCGTCACGCAGGAGATCCAGGACGTTACCGAGTCCAAGATTGTCAAGGAGGCCATCATCAACAACTCCGGTGTCTTCATGCTGCTTGACCAGTCTAAGTTCAAGGACAAGTTCGACAACATCCGCAAGACCCTCGCCCTGACCGACATCGACTGCAAGAAGATATTTACCATCAACCGCCTGGAGAACAAGGAAGGCCGCTCGCCCTTCAAGGAAGTGTTCATCAAGCGCGGCCAGGAGGGTGACGTGTACGGCATCGAGGAGCCGCCGGAGTGCTACATGAGCTACACGACGGAGAAGATCGAGAAGCTCGCCCTGAAGCTCTACAAGAAGATACTCTGCTGCAACCACCAGCACGCCATCGAAGCTTTCGTGCGTGACTGGAAACGCTCCGGCATCAAGAGCTCTTTGGAGTTCGCCCGGAAAGTGCTGAAAGAAAGAAAAGTGTTGAACAATTAAAACCACAAATATGCGCCGCATTATCGCCATCCTCCTTTTGGTTCTCTCAGTGGGCACCTTGTCCGCCCAGTCTTACCATGCCGTCAACATTGACGAGAAGACCGTAGCTGCCATGACTGCTGCGTATGCCATAGAGGCGGAGACGGAGCGGCAGACCGCTGCCTACGCCGACTCTATCCTCCGGCACTATACCAGAGCCAGCCTCTCCACCGCAGGCATCTACCTGTCAAAGTTGAAGGAAAGGAACGCCATGCGCGAGGTCGGCGTGTTCGGCAGCGACGAGAACTACTACTACCGGCGCATCCTTACCTTGGTCAAGGACGGCATCATGCCCAAGCTCATCGTCGTTGCCGCCAAGATGGTCAAGCAGCCCGACAACGCCCTGTATTGGGGCCCGTACCTCTTCAAGACCACCCGGAACGTCGAGCAGCTGTGCAAGCAGTTCGAGTTGGTCGTCACCAACGGCAAGCTGTCGTTCAAGGACGTGACGTTCCTGGTCATCAACGAGAAGCTGCAAGGCATCTTCGATTTGGAGAAATTCGCCAATGTGGACTGGAAAGCCCTCTTGGAGAAGATCGGCGACTTCGACATCAAGGTCGCCAAGGAAGACATCAAGAACGACATCGGCAGGATCAGCGACGTGCTCGCCACCGCAGGGAAGAGTGCCGTTGACGGCAACATGAGGGACTTCTCCGCCATCGGCAAGATTTTCAAGTCCTCCCCCGACGAGATCTACCAGCTGTATGAGAAGTTTAGGAGCCGTTACGACAACATCCGCAACGCCAGTAATGTCAAGGACATCCTGATGGGAGTTCTCTTGACCGATGACGCTTCCGCCGTCACGCGCCTGTTCCAGATAGACGATTACAGTATTTCCGGCTATATCAGCAACTACATCAAGGAGATGCGGGGGCAGTACTACAAGCAACGCTGGTACATCTATTCCGAGGACAGCGGCAGCAAGATTCTCTGCGACTACAAACCGAGCCCCTACGACAATCGGGATGATGCCAGATGGAATGCTGCGTGGAACCATTATGTAAGCCCGAGAGACAACGAGTACTGCCATACCCTCACGTCTTCAGAGATGAAAGAGCTGAAGGACAAGGCCGCTTCTCAGTGCGGCTGGAACCAGAACAAGGTGGACGAGTATAACCGCAACAATCCCGGCCACACGTGTACCATCACCTATACACTGAACCACGTAAATTTGCGAGAGAGCTACAAGACCGGCTTCCACCGGCACTACAAACGCCACTGTTTCTACAGCTATTCCGTCAAGGTCGTGGACACGTGGAGTATCAAACAGGAAGTCTATGAGGAAATCTTCGACTCCGAGTCCATGGATGAGGAGACATTCAAGAAGCGCATGAACAGCAAGCTCGGCTATTACAACAGTCTGGAGAGCGACAAGGACGCTTCGGAGCGCGTTGTCTACAAGTTAGGCTCCGACTCTCCCCAATACTACACTATGGCCGACGAGAACAAGATGAAGGGTTGCAACTCCGTCACCTTCCTGGCCAAGTGCGATGACGGCGCGAACCTTGCCGAAGGCTCCTTCAACTGGAAAGAGAACGGCAAGCAGGGAACACGCCTGGAAGACCCCAAGTCGAAGAATTTTGCCATGGGAGCCACCCCTGTTGACAACAGCTCCTCCAATGAGTTGCAACAGAAAAAGAAAGAGTGCCAGAACACGATTCAGAGCCTTGAAGAGCAGATCCGCTCCATGGACAAGAAGCGTTCCGCATTGATTAACCAAATCAGTCAGGCCAAGATGGCGCATGACAATAACAAAGTGTCGGAGCTGCGCTCCCAGTACGACACCCTCACCACCGAACAGGAGGCCTTAAAGAATCAGCTCTCACAGGCCCGGTCCACCCTAAGCCAGATAGACAATGCCATCTCCGAATACTACAAGGATTTGAATGATGACACTGGCGGTTCCACTCGCATCTCCTCGAACATGAGGGAGCTGGAAGGCCTTTTCAAGCTCACCTGGCATGACGCTGGCGAGTGGGTCAACGGTGCGGACCAGTACACCTTCATCCGCCACGGCTATTGCGCCCAGGCCAAGAGCGAAGTCACCTACACGGCAGTCCTGAAGCTCCAGTCCAAGCCCAAGTACTTTTTGGGCATCCGCATCCACCGCGCCATATTGAGCGTGGACTACAAGCTCTCTGCCGCTTATTCCTCGGAGAACGTCGTAGAGACGATGAACCTCGATATGGGTAAGTCCGAGAAGGAGCGCGCCGCGCAGGTCAACGCACGCCAGAAGGAGCTGATGGAGGACATGCCCTCCTGCGCCATCTCCGTAAAGTACAACTACGCCAAGGCCACCTCCGGGGAGGAAGCCCCCGATGCCATCCACCTGCTCTGGGCCAGCGACCGCTTGGACGTGGCCCGGGAGGTGGAGTACCAGCTCAGCACCATCTACTCGCAGTTAGTGCTGCTGGAGAAAGTCATGAACGATCGTCAGACCATCAACGACTTTCTGACCAACTATGTGATCAATCCCGTCACGAGGGAGTCCCGGGGCAACATCGCCGAGTATGCCCTCCAGCGGTGGAAGGTTGCCGGCGAGGCCGCCCGGTCGTCCAGCTCCACGATAAAGCGCAAACAAGAACATCAAGCAGAAAAGATATGAACAAGCTGACATACATTCTCCTGACAATCCTTGCCCTTCTCCTCTCACCGGGAGAGGCAAGGGCTCTTGACCTGCCCACCGACCCGGCATCCTTGGAGGCCATGATCCACAACCACAAGACCATCAAGGCCATGCTGGAGCTGCGTGCCCTTGCCGAAGAGGGCGTGGAGCATTATCATGAGAAGAGTATGAAGACCATGGAAGACCATGCCGCCGTCAATAAGCAACTGGACAAATACAGGAAATGCTTCGATCTCATCGACCTCATTTTGAGCGGCACGGCCACCGGCTTTCATGCCTACAACAGCTTCGGCAGCTGCAAGAAGAACCTCGCCGCCTACTACAAGCTCCTGAACACCTACAACAAGGAGATCCTGCTGCACGGTGCCGTATGGACGACAGACACCGTTATCCTGAATGCCAGCCAGCGTGCCGTCGAGGGAGTCTACAATGGGGCGAAGCAGTTGTGGAAGTCCTACGTCGAGCTTTCCGAGATCGTGTCCGGGGCGAGGAACTGCACTACGTCCGACCTCATGGCCATCCTGAACGACATCAACACCTCCATCGACGAGATAGACGGCAGCATCCGGAACTCCTACATGGAGCTGTGGGCCTACATGACCGTCCGCATGGGCTTTTGGAAGAAAGAAATCTTCATGGCAAGGAGCGTCCGGGACATCGCCAAAGACGCGCTGGGCCGTTGGCTCGGCAGCTCCGTCAAGGCCTTCGAGTGCCTGGAGCGGCGCACGTCCTACCAGAACGGCCCGTTGGGTGGCGGTGGCATCATCGGCGGCAGGAGCTATAACTGAATAAAAGAACGACGAATATGAAAAGAAACAGAATCATCCTATTGCTTGCGCTCGTCGGGGCGCTCTGCCTCATTGCGCAGTCCTCCGCGGCCCAGACCTATACGCACAACCATGAGGAGCCCATCATGCAGCAGTTCCTCACGATGGAGACCGGTGCGGGCGCGCTGACCCCACGCTACTATTACAACGCGTTCCACAAATCCTACCAGCGCACGGCCAATGTTGAGAACAAGGGCGTGTTCCGCCTTCACATGAAAGGCCACGTGGCCGACGAGGTGGAATATGCGGACAGCATCGACTCCGTGACCTGCCGCCGTGCCAAGGTGGAGGCGCAGAACATCGTCGACCGCAGCCCCATGACCGATATGGCATGGGTGGCGGAGAAGAGCAAGATAGAGAACAAGCTGTCCATCTTCCAGAACAACATCAACCACATCATGCCCTACGGCGGTACGGCGGAGGACTATGGCACGTGGAAGAACATCTACAACTGCATCCAGACCGCCATCCGGATTACCCGCGAGTCCTACCAGGACTTGGGACGCAGGAAGAAAGAGTACATGGCCATCTACAAGGACATCGTCAAGCGCAACTACCAGCTCACCCGTCAGCTGCTTGCGTGGAACAGCGTCAAGTCCGCCAGGGAGATGCAGAAGAACAGCAAGGCTCCCCAGCGGCTGACCTCCAATTCCACGGCGGCCTACGATGCCCTGAACCGCTGGAAGGTGGCTATGGCCGTTGACGGCTTCTCCGCCGGGAGCAAGCGATCAGCAAGAAGACAATAAAAATAAAACATAAACAATCGCTAACAAGAAAAATAGCAGAAGATGACATTCACTTCACTATTATTGCAAGCGCAAGGCGGCACCCTCCAAGGACTGTCGAGCACCGTCTCCGATTTGTCGCAGACCATCGGCGTAGACCTTTTTGAGGAAGACATCGACAACGTTGTCTTCCAGACCAACGAGTTTCTGTGCAACCCCGACTTCATCGGCACGCAGGGCCCGTTTTGGTGGATTCTCCAGATGAGCATGGCCTTGGGAGCCTTGTTCTCCATCATCGTAGGCGCGAGCATGGCCTACAAGATGATGGTCAAGGGCGAGCCCGTAGACGTGTTCAAGATCCTCAAAGTATTGGGCATCGCCATGGTCATGATATTCTGGTACCCACCCAGCATGACCGGCATGGGCAGCGGCAGCGGCTGCATATTGGACGCCCTGGCCTACATCCCCAACTGTATCGGCAGCTACACCCACGACCTCTACGAGGCCGAGGCCCAGCAAGTCAACGACAAATACAAAGAACTGATGCCGCTGTTGCAGAAGCGTGATACGATGTATGAGGCAGCAGCTGCAAAAGCAGAAACAGGAGCAAGTGGTATTAAGCAACCTTTAAGTCAAGATGTAGAAACTTCTGTGTTAGGTAGTGCGGAGACGATAAGTGGGCAGGTAGATGCAACAAAGGTTGCAAAGAAATCCGTCTTTGCCGGTCTCATCATCGGCTTTGACAAGCTTGTGATGTTTCTTGCCCTCGTGCTGTACAGGATTGGTTGGTGGGCTACCATCTTCTGCCAGCAGATCCTGTTGGGAATGCTGACCATCTTCGGCCCTATTCAGTGGGCGTTCTCCGTCCTGCCCAAATGGGAGGGGGCGTGGGCCAAGTGGATCATCCGTTACCTGACCGTCCACTTCTACGGTGCCATGCTCTACTTCGTGGGTTTCTACGTCCTGCTGCTGTTTGATATAGTCCTTAGCATACAGGTGGAGAACCTCACCGCCATCACGTCTTCCACGGCAACCCTTAATGGTTATGTGCAAAACGCCTTCCTGACCTGCGGCTACCTCCTTGCCGCCTCCGTGGTGGCCCTGAAATGCCTGAACCTGGTTCCCGACCTTGCCGCCTGGATGATTCCAGAGGGCGACACCGCCTTCTCCACCCGTAACTTCGGTGAGGGCGTGGCCAGCTCCATCAAGAGCGGAGCCATGTCCGTCATGCCGAGAATACACTAAAAATCACGAGCTATGGCAGTATTGAAGAAATTAGAAAACAAGATTAAACTGGTGCTGATCATCACCAGCCTGTTCCTCGTCGGCTGTATCGTCATCAGCCTCGGCAGTCTTTTCGTCGCCCGGGGCATGGTCGCCGACGCGCACAAGAAAATCTATGTCCTCGACGGCACGGTGCCCATCCTCGTCAAGCAGACCACGATGGACGAGACCGCCGAGGTGGAAGCCAAGAGCCATGTGGAGATGTTCCACAACCTCTTCTTCACCCTCGCCCCCGATGACAAGTACATCGACTACACCATCAAGAAGGCCATGTACCTTATCGACGAGTCCGGTCTTGCGCAGTACAACGCCCTGAAGGAGAAAGGCTTTTACAACAACATCATCGGCACGAGCACGATATGCAGCATCTTCTGCGACTCCATCAAGTTCGACAAGCAGAAGATGACCTTCACCTACTATGGCCGCCAGCGCATCGAGCGTCGCACCAGCATCCTGATACGCCAGCTCGTCACGGCAGGGAGCCTACGGAGGGTGCCGCGCACGGAGAACAACCCCCACGGCTTCATCATCTTCGGATGGAGAACCCTTGTGAACAAGGACCTCTCTGAAAACCAGAAAACAAGTTTCTAACATAAAAAACCAACCATTATGGGATACAAGAAATTCATCATAGGAGAGCCGATGCCGGACAAGAACGACCCCAAGTACAAGGAGCGTTATGAGAGAGAGGTCAAAGCCGGTCGGCAGTTCGCGGACAAAGCCGGGCTGAACAGGCTGGCCATGAAGATACAGAAGGTCGCCAACCGCCACCGCATAGGCTTCCTCGTCACCGTCTTCGGCATCGTGATCGGCTGTTTCGCCGTCAACATCTTCAACATGGTGCGCAGCTACAACACCTCCAAGGGGCACCGCTCCACCGCCGTAGAGCAGGTGGACTCCGCATTGCACCAGAGACACATCATCAAGAGGTAGGGATATGGATATGGATGTAAAGAAAATCAATTTTAAGGATCGGAAGTATGTATTCCCGGCTATCCTATATCCGATAGTCCTGTTCGTGGGCTACTTCGTCATTGATGCCGTCCATACGGACGTGTCCGACAACGACCCGAGGCTGAAGACGACGGACTACCTGAACTCCGACCTCCCGTCGGCCAACACCGACAGCGTGCTGGGCGGCAAGCTGGACAATGCTGAGCGCGAGTACGGTCAGATCAACGACCTCTCCGGTGTGGAGAACGTCGAGAACGACCGTGATTCCGTCAACAAGAAAGAGGACTACAATTCCCAGTACAGCGAGCAGGAGGCCGAGATGGTGCGCCGTCAGCAGGAGCAGCAGGCTGCCCAGCGAGAGGAGCAGCGGCGAGTTCAGGAGATGCAGGAGCGTGTCCGCCAGGGGCGCAGCCGTTCCCGGAGAACCTCGTCCGGCGATGACTTCGTTGCCCCCGTGAGCGATTCCGAGATAGCCCGTCTTGACCGCAGGAGGCGGCAGCGCGAGCTGGAGAGCATGAACGAAGACCTTAACAGCTTCGCTTACGGAACTCCCTCACGCCGTGGTGACAGATACGGTGGTGATGGCAGCTACAGCACCGGCGACAGTGAATACAGCCAGTCTGACGGCTATGCGCAGGGTGGCGGCAATGACGGCCTTGCCTCTTATGGCAGCAATAGCCGTAACGGATCTTCTTCCGATATGCCCGGCAATGGCTCCGCAGAGCCTTCAGAGGGTGAGCCGGAGAAAGTAGTGAAGAAAGTCAAGACCTCCTCCGACTATTTCAACACCATATCCTCCTCTTCCGAGGAGTCCAAGCTCATCAAGGCCATCATCGACGAGAATATCAAAGCGCAGGAGGGCAGCCGCGTGCGCCTCCGTCTGCTTGATGACGTGGAGATTGGCGACATGACCGTCAGGAAGGGTACCTATCTCTATGCCCAGGTGTCCGGCTTTGGCCAGCAGCGCGTCAAGGGCAGCGTGCAGAGCATCTTCAGCCACGATGAGATTATCCGCGTGAGCCTGTCCATCTATGACACCGACGGGCAGGAAGGCCTGTATGTTCCCCAGTCCTCCTTCAGGGAGACCGGCAAGGAAATCCTCGGCTCTGCCACACAGGGCGGAACAAACATCATCGACAATTCCAACGCTTCCACCGGCATCAAGGGCTGGGCCAACCAGGCCGTGCAGAACGCCTCGCAGAGCGTGATGAACGCCGTGGGCAAGATTGTCCGCAGGAACAGGGTGAAGCTGAAGTACGGCACCATCGTCTACCTGATAGACGGCAGCCAGCAAGAGAGAAGACAAAGAAGATAAACGCTAACAAGTAAAGAATAAAGGAAATGAAAAGATTCAAGAAGAGATTTACCGCAGTCCTGGTCATGTGCGCCGCCTTTATGGCCGTACATGCCCAGAAGACCTATTCAGACATGGAGATCCTGACCGTCAACGAGAACGTGTCGACCATCATCACCGCCTCCGAACCCGTCCGGCTTGTGGACATCAGCACGGATTCCGTGGCCGGTGACAAGCCCTTGGACAACGTGATCCGTATCAAGCCCAAGACCGGCAACCACAATGACGGCGACGTGCTGGGCATCGTCACCATCATCACCGAGCGTTACCGGGTACAGTATGCGCTCATCTATACCCACCGCTTGCAGGAGGCCGTGACGGACAAGGAGGTGGAGCTTGTGGAGCGCAACGCCTTCCACAACCCCGAGATCAGTATGTCCACCACCGACATGGCCGCTTACTGCATGAAAGTGTGGAACTCCCCGGCCAAGTACCGCAGCACGTTCACCAAGAAGGACAGAATGATCATGCGCCTGAACAACATCTATGTGGTGGGCGAGTACTTCTTCATTGATTTCTCCGTGGAGAACAGGACCAACCTCCCCTTCGACATCGACGAGCTGCGTGTCAAGCTCCAGGACAAGAAGCAGGAGAAGTCCACCAACGTCCAGATCATAGAGCTGAAGCCGGCCTTCATCCTCGACCGCTCCGTAAAGTTCAGGAAAGGCTACCGCAACGTCATCGTGCTGAAGAAGATGACCTTTCCCAACGACAAGGTGCTGTCCTTGGAGCTGTCCGAGAAGCAGATCAGCGGTCGTACCATCTCTCTCAACCTGGACTACGAGGACGTGCTTAGCGCGGACTCCTTCGACACGCTGCTCTTAAAGGAACAATAAAAGCCCGGTATTATGAGAAGATATAAAGGATTCCATTTTTCGCGGCTTTTGCGCCCGGCAAGGCTGTCGGCCATCTGCCTTGCGTCCATGATCTCCCTTGCCGCCACGGCGCAGACCCACGGCGACCATCTGATGGTCGGTGTCGGTGCCTCCTATCCCAAGGGGCTGGAGGCCACGCTGGCCTTTGAGCATGAGATGAACTACCACAATGCCATGGAGTACTTCGCGACGTACTACATCAAGTACAAGACCGACCCCGAGGCCGGTTACGTTACTGCCAAGTCCTTTTGGCACAACTACAACATCTGGAACGTAGGACTGGCCTATAAGCCTTGCGTGGTACGTGGACGCAACCACCACGGCAATGTCAGGATTGGCGTGAGCGGCGGCAGCGACCTGCACCGTTTTGTCGGCGTTGGCACGCTCGGCTACGAGCACACCTTCAATCTCTATAACGGCTGGAGCGTCTTCTTCCATGTGAAGGAGGATGTGACGCTGCACGGCGAAGACCTGTTTCGCACCGGAGGAGCTATCGGCATCAAGATTCCACTTTAATTCATGAACACTATGACCATCTGTAAAATTTTTACGAGCTTTATGCGCATGGCGAGGCTCTCGCATAGGATCATGCGTATTTCCTATAAGGTACGCCATGAGTCTTCGGGCAGGAAGCGCCATGCCAAGAAGAAGTCGGTATGGGGACTTGCCGTCCTTTTGGGAGTGCTCTGCCTTGCCTCCTGTGATGACTACCAGCCCGAAGACCATGCCGTCCATGTGGGTTACATCCTCTGCGACGACCACAGTTGCATGGACACTGCCACCTATTTTTCCCAAAGCTCTCGCAAGGCCGTGGGAGTGGTCTTTGCCGAACAGACGGAAGACCATCCCCTGATGGCCGTCATGCTGGAGGAGGTTGATGGCGTGTTCTGCGATTCCGTCGGCCTCGCCAACGGCACGAGCGGCAGCCTCACGGATTATGACGGCTCCGCCAACACCCGTGCCATGCAGAACAGCTACAATGCCGAGACAGGAAAAGGCAGCCCACTTGCCATGACGCTCTACACCTTCCATGAGGGAGGACAGAGCGACTACCTGCCCAGCGTGGCCGAGCAGCGTCTGCTGAACGTCGCCGCCAAGCGCGTCAACTTCGTCATAGAGAGATTGGGAGGCACTCCTATTTCTTTCGAGGGCGACTGCTGGTATTGGACCTCCACCGAGGTCAGCGACAACAGCGGCTACCAGGCCTGGCTCTGTTCCGCTGCCAATGGCGGCATCCTTGAAACCCCGAAGACGGAGAGCCACAAGGCGCGCGCGATCGTTCAAGTCAATTACACCAATTAAAACAGAAGAATATGGGAGTATGGAATAATTTAGCCAAGGTGGCCGTGAAAGCCGTTGAGAAGCCCCTTGCGAAGATCGGAGTGAAAGTGGCCGGAAAAACTGCTGAAAGCGCGGAGGCGACCGTCGGTAAGGCCCTGGCCAACAGTGCCATGAAAGAGGGGCGTTACGCCTCCAAGTCCAGCTATGCCAAATGGATGGAGTCCATGGGCGGTAAGGCTACCAAGGTAGAGTCCGGTTTCAAGAACTGGGAAAAGTCGCTGAACATGGGCAAGTCCGCAGAGCGCATGGGAGCCAAGGCAGGCAAGGGCGCAAAGGACTCCTTCGTCAATGGCACCAAGATATCAGGCAGGACTTTCGAGTCTTCAGCGGAAGCTGTCGGCAAGAAAGCCGGAAAGGCTGCCGAAGAAGTAACTAAGAAAGCAGCTTTCATCAGTAAGGGAACCTTGAAGACTGCTGCCGTGACAGGATGGCGAGAAGGAGGCAAGGTAGCCAACAAGACAGCCGGATGGGTCGGGCAATATGCCAAGTTTTCAGCCGAACATCCCATTGCAAGCCTTATCCTCTCTTCCGTGGCCTATCGCAAGATGACAGACCGCACTCTGCTGCCGGATGTTATGACGGCCTTAGGCGGTGAGGATGCCACCCAAAACGGACTCGTTAGTGCTCTTGCTGACGTGACGTTGGGAAAGAAGATCGATGACCAGGGAAATGAGGTCGGCAAGGTGGCCAGTCTCGCGGACATCCTCTTCGGTGACGGAGCCTACGAAAGAATGGGCAGGGAAGTAGACGGCATTACAGGTGAGGTGGCCGGACTGTACCAAGGCGTTAAAGGTGGTATCTCATCCGTCTTTGCCGAGGGTGGAAACCTCTACCAGTCCGGCAAGGATTTCATCACCCAGCAGGTCGGCGGCAACGGTATGGTCGCCAACGGCAACGGTGGTTACTATGACCCCACGACAGCCCAATACCCTTCCACCTCACAGGTGATGGGAGAGAGTACGGCGACACCCTCACAGCAGCCGGGCGGCCTTGGCGGAACGATGGCCAACGGTGTAAATGCCGTCGCCAGTGAGCTTACCGGCGGCAACGTGTCGAAGATGAACATGCTTTCCCTGTTGACTTCCGCCTATCTGATGTTCGGTCGTTTCGGGTGGCTCGGAAAGGCTGGGAGTCTGATGCTCGGCGGCATGACCATGCGCGATATCAACAAGCACCAATCGGAAAGACAGTCTGTACAACAGATGTCCAGGAATGCCGTCGAGCCAGCCGTGAAGCAGATGACTGGCAGCCCACAGATAGAACTGCCCGAGACGGAGGAGCCGGTAGTGCGCCGCTCCCGTGGGATATAAGACAACAACTAACAAGCGTGAACAATGGAAACAAAAGATTACAAGGATATGCTCTTAGAGTCGGCCAGCGGCTTTATGATGCCCTTTGCCCTGGATGACAAAGAGGAGCTGGAGGTCATCCTCCCTTTCGGGGAGCAGACCAACCCCAAGACAGGAGAGAGATTTCGTCACCAAGGTATTGACTACGCCGTCAAGGGCAAGCCACTGTATGCCATCGCCAGCGGCATGGTGATCGGCGCAGGCCATGATGCCGTCCACGAGAACTATGTCATCACAAGGTATGGCAAGTACGAGGTCACATACGGCCACGTGTCGGAGGCGTATGTCTCTTATGGCACCAATGTGACCGCCGGTCAGGAGATTGCCAAAGCCGGTGACTTTCTGCACATGGGAGTCCGCTTCAACGGCAAGGACATGGATCCGGCCAATTTCATCGCCATGATCTGGGCGAATATCCAGCAGTTGGCGGCCATGGGCATTGCCAGCCAGCCCACGAACGACACCTTGGGTGACAGGAAGATTGCCACTAAGTTCGACGGGTCGCAGGACGAGATTGTGGCGTTGATGCTCCGCTGGCTTCCCGTCTATATGAACGAGCTTCGCGCGAAGTCCTACACCCCTCCCAAGAAGACGGAGATGTCCTTGAAGAACATCCTGGCGCAGGCGGCCTCCAAGAACTATTTTTACGAGACGATGCCCAACTTGGGCAATCCCTTGGGACTGTCCGGACGCAGTGTCCCGTTGGTGGAGAAGATACAGGAACTCCTGATCGAGGACTTCCTCAGGTTCCTGGCCGTATGCCAGGGCATCTATCCCCAGTCATGGAGCGACACTCAAAAAAAAAACTTTCTGAAGCCGCTGCCGACAACGGCTTGATGAAAGACCCTCTGGAGGACCTCGATATAGACGTACACAGTTACGACATCAGCCGTGAGGCATCCGTCTACTTCGACACCTCGGGCACACGCTGTTGGACCAAAGCATGGTTCAACGGCAGGGAGAAGGGCGAGAAGGCGGTGGAGATCACCCGTCAGCTGGCCATCAAGTTCATCAATGATGAGATACTGCTTGACGAATGGCTCTCCCGTTTCTACCCCAAGCAGATGAATGTCTGCCACAAGGCCCTGGAACAGGCCCGTCAGCAAATGTTAGGCATATAGAAAACAGCAGCACATGGATCGGAAAAGTCAAGAACTCGCACAATTGGAATACTGCTTCAGCCAGTATTTCAGCAGGTATTGCGCGCCCGTTATCGTCAAGGACTTCAACTATTACAATCGGAAGCAGTCGGAAGAATACAACAGGGCCTTGCAGAACCATGCAAATGCCTTTGTCCCTATCTACGCCCAGCTCAAGGCTGCCCAGGATGAAGCAAGGTCCACGGAATGGGGTAAGAAGACCGTCGATGATTTCATCAACGCCGTCAGCGGCAAGATAGCGTCCAACAAGCAATTCGCCAAGGACTGGAACCGCCTGATTGACGAATATGAAGGTGCCCTTATAAGGAAAATAGGAAAGAGGGGCTATTACAATGCCGGAGTGGCGTTGCAGAAGAAACTCGGGGAGAAGGAATGGGTCAGTCCTGCTTTTCACTATGGGCAGATGCGTTTTGTCCAGTTGCTTAAAGAGCAGCTGTCCATGACTACGATGCCCAAGTCCTCTTTGGAGTATGTCCTGAAGGAGGCTGTCTCCAACAACTCCCTCTTCGGTATGGTCGCCCTGCGTGTTGCCCGTGGGAGGGGGCTGTCAGATACAGAGGAGGAACTGCTGGAACTTGAAAAGAAGTCCTATAATCCTTCGAAAAAGGAGAAGGCTGCCGCATGGGTTGCTGGTGCTGCTATCGATGTGGCCACGACCGGCGGTTCAGGAACTGCGGCTACCGCAGGAAAGACCCTTGCTGTAAACACCGCCTTCAATGCTGCCGGTCCACGTGTCATGGGATGGCTTGGACTTGGTGGAGTGTCATCACAGAAGGAATACAGCAAGATTGTCTTCGGCAATGAGGACACATTGGGAAAATTGCAGAAAGGAGGTTCTGCTTACAGGAAGAACGGCACGGAATACATCTCCAAAGTAAACGATGGCCTGGGCAAGAAGATAAAGGTAGCCCCGATGCGTACTCATGTCAGCAACGATACGGTTCGCAAGGATTCCAACCAGCTCATGGGTGCCGCCGCAGGTAATTCGACGAAGCTCTTGAAAAGCATATCTGCCGGTATCAGCAAGCAGGCCCTGCCTTACAACGGCAAGGCTCAAATTCCCGTCTGGATGCTGCATAAGACATCAAGGCAGTGCCGTACCTTTGCCACCACGTTCTTTTCCATCGCTAGGCAGATGTCCGCGCAGGGGTTGCGCGTCTACAATGTGAACGGCCACAATTTTACCCTCGCGCAAGTGTCCCAGCGTGCCTATGACTATGCGAGGGCAGCCGTCCAGATAGACAGGACAAATGCCGAGAAGCAGACCGCAAAGGCGGCGGTGCACAGGCGTAGCCACCCCGAACCCAAGCAAGAATCCGCCGGTCATGCCAATACTCATCATGAAAAAGAAACCTCCCCTTCTGTCGGGAAAACCCCGTCACGGTCAGCCCCCGTCACGGCGAGCCAGTTGCCACAGGGAACAGGCCAATCACCCCAAAAAACGACAATGGCAGCAGCCAATCCCAATATGCCACAGATGGCAGGGTGGAGCAGGTACTTAGACAACGCTGGGCTGAACGGCTTTGGTGACGTGGGCAAGAACCTTGGATATGTCTTTGCCATGCTGCCTGATATGCTTATCGGTATGTTCACCGGCAAGACCTCCTCCTTTACCCTTGAAAACAACATCCTGCCCTTGGCAGCCATCGCCGCCGGGATGTTCAGCAAGAACCCGTTGGTCAAGCTCATGATGATGGGCTTTGGCGGCCTGAACATCCTGAACAATGCCGGGCATGAGGCATTGGGATTGTCGGAACCCAAGCAAGCCGTTCCCAAGAACTACAAGCAATATGCTGACGAGCCGCTCAACCCAAGGCTGGGCAATGTCTTTATGAGGGGCCGTTCCTTGATAGCGGAGATTGACAATAAGCCCGTCGTCATCAATATTTCTGACGATGCTGCTGACGCGTATGAGAAAAAAGCAGTACCTTTGAACACGCTTGCCAACGCCGTGCTAAGGAAGTATGATGAAAGCATGGCCACGGCTTCCAGCTCATACGACAGGAGCATGGCAGAGGTGGAAAGTCAGGACAGGCAGCGGAGTTATGGGCTGAAGTAGAAATCGTTTACTATCAAACTCTTGTTAGCGTGCCCCTGCTGGCGTAGCTGTTGCGTCGGTGGGGGCTTTATTTATGCACAAAAAAGTGGAGCGAGAATTGCTCCCACCCCACAATCATTATATGACTGTTTACAAATGGAGAGGCTTCCTTATTCCAAGGAGAATGTATAGCAGAGGACTGCGAGGCTCGCGCCGAACATATTGCCAAGGAAATAGACACCATATTCGCCTTTCCCCAGTTCCTTTGCGGGAATCGTCAAGAGCGAGCAATGGTCGCCATAGCTTTTATAGCTAAAAGACAGATATCCGGCCTTATTGGCTTCATCCGACTTCTCCGTATCGATGAGAGCCGCTTTGGTCTGGAACCAGCGCAAGTAGCGGTCTTTCTTCGTTGTCTTGAACCTTACCACCTTGAACGCGCCCAATGCCGTTTCCCTGTCCTTGCACTTGATATTGGCAAGGATATTCAGGTCTTTGCCGTCGAGAGGTATCACCGTCTTGGAGGTCGTGCCGTCATAAGTGAAGTCATGTCCTTCAGCCCCGGCAAGGTTGTCGGTCACTCCTGCAAGGGTGCCCACGTTTCCGGCTGTACCCATGATTTCTATGCCGTTAAGAAGAGTACCTGCGGATTCTGTGTGTATTCCAACAATGGTGGTCAATCCGCCTAAGGCACCAGTGGCGGTAGCCACGTTGCCGACAATTGACGCAATCTTGCCAAACTTGTTCTTATGTTCTTTGATTTTCCCTGTTTCGAGAGGCATCGCCTTCAGCTGGTTGTCCTGTGTAACAAGATAGATTAGGTCTGCGGATGTCGTGTCCGGTTCGGCAACGGTAATCTCTTGTGCCGCCAAATGGGACGTTATGCTTCCTGCAACAAGGAAAAGGCACGCAAGTATTAGTTTCTTTGTATTCATGTATTATCAAGTATTATGCACAAATGGATTGGCTTTATTTATAATCAACATTCTTTTGTTGTTCCCACAATTCGAGTTGTATCTTGGGTACTTCACTTGTATATGTAGTTCTTTCTTCAACTGTTTTAGCTAATTCTTCATAAGAAGTTTTTTTTCTTACAATCCAACTGCCTATTTTGCCCACAGAACGAGGCTCATATAATTCCCAGCCTTGAATTTCCAAATAGCTTAATCCATCCATCATGTTTTGAAACATAACAATTTTCCCATCTTTATTCTTAAATATGCTGGGCAATTGCTGGCCTCCATCCCCAGGTGTAATAAGAATGACGAAACACGGCTCTCCATTAGTTTTGTTTGCCCATCTTACTTCCGCCCAGGCATAGGTATAGTATGCAGGGAGAGTATTGTTAGTATTCTTCGTTTGCGCTTTCCCCGATATTGTCATGCATATCATCAAGGCTGCAAGAAACAGTTTCATTTTCATAGCACAATATAAACAGTTATGAGTACGCCTGTCAAAGCGTACTCATGGGTTAATGACTTTCGTTAGAACAAACTCTTATGGTTGTCGTGCGACCATCCCTTGGCATCCCGGTAGTTGCTGTTTCTCCTGCGACCGCGACCCGTGTCTGCGCCAAGTACCGCCTTCAATCCTGCTCCAAGTATCAGAGCTGACGCAATAATTTCCACCATAGCTTGATTCCTTTCTTTATTTATTAAATGTTCTTTATCATTATGAGAATATGGGGAGGGCGCGATTACACTTTCAGGCCTTCCTCCCGTTCCGTGTCCAGTTCCAGCTGTGCCTCCGGGTTCAATGCCAGCAGCATCTGCACCTTGTCCTGCATCCTCCAAATGGTTTTCTTGATATCGATTACATGGTTCTCGGGCATCTCTTTGAGTTCCCGGATGAGATCCATATAAATGTTTATCTGCCCCATCGTATAGGTGATGGACAAAGTGTTCTCGATATGCTCCCTGTCAACTTTTATCTTAAAAGCCATAACAAGTCCCTCCGTTTGATTGGTTATACATTCAGCATCGCTGACGGCAAGATGCCCAGCAGCCTGCAGATCTTTCCTGCGGTGGCCAGCGTCGGCTCGCTCTTTCCTTTGGCATAGTCGCTTATCCTGCTGGTGCTCATTCCCAACGCCTCGGCCAATTCCCTTTGGATCATCCCCTTGGCTTTCAGGCCCTGCTTGATCACTTCCGCCACCGTGAGCTTCTCCATCGGATAATGCCGTTTCTCATATTCCTCCACGACATCGCCCATGATAGAAAGCTCTATACTCTCCGGCGACGAGGGGGAGCGTCGTGTCATTGACCACTTTCAGCAGCTCCGCGACCCTTTTCTCGGCATATTTATATTGTATCTCCGATATGTTCATCTTGCCTCGTTTCCTCCTGCCTGTCATCAACAAGAGCCTCGCAGTCAGCAGTCGTTCCCACAAACCGGACATACACGCAGCCCGTGTCAAAGTATATCGACGTGGCTATCTTGTATTTCCCCTCTTCGAGGCTGAAGATATACTGCCCGTTTCCCCTTGTGGTATCACGGAAGTCTTCCAGTATTTGGGAGAAGCTCCTGTAATCCCTGCTCTCAACGATATGATACCAGTGCAGGAGGGGTATCTTCGCCTCCCCGTTTCCGGGCTGTCCGTAGAAGTCCTTTATCTTCCTTTGCGAGATAACTCTCATGTCAATGAACTTTCATTCTGTTGCCACAAAGATACGCAAACATTTCCTAACTACAAAATAAAGGAGCGATAAAATTCCGTTAAACCGAATAGTTTTTTTGTTATCAGGGAGATTGCAGACGACGCCGCAACCTCCCCTGTGTCCGTTTCATCCTTTCTTCTTCGGCAGCATCCAGCCCCTTTGCTTGGCCCTTCGCTGAACGGAGGGTTCATCACGATATAGTCCACATGGCTGATATCCTCCGGCCTGACCGAAAGGAAATCCTCCGCTATCAGCTCACACTCCCCTTGCAGCAGCTTACGCAGCGTAGGGTCGTTCTCGCAAGCGATGACCTCCCCGGCCCCATTCTCTCGCAGCCATTTGACGATGTTTCCGCTCCCTGCCGACGGTTCAAGAATGGTCTTGCCGATGAAGTCCTCACCAAGCATCATCGTGTAGATTACCTCTGTCGGTGTGGGGTAAAAATCCGTGTTGTTTGAAAACATATCCATAATTTGTTGGTTTTGTTATATGTGGCAGGGTGGTTGGCCCTGCCGTTCCCTTTACTTCGTGATGTTCAAGTTATACTCCCCATCTATCCGTTCTACTTTCTCAACTGCATCATTCGTTTTCAAAGCCTCTTGAAATCCGTTGACGAAATCTTCTGACAGGCGGTCGGGGAACTCGAAAACACGTATATCGGTGATTTTTCCCATTCCTTTTTTATAGGTCATCTTTATTGCTCTCATCTTTTTTCTTTTTTAATCTGTAAAAGCATTGACGCGCTGCTCTTCAACTATCCATTCGTAATCCCGGTTGTTGCATTGTGTCTGCAATCGTTCCCTTATCTCCTCCGCGTCGTTCTCGGTCATTTCCCGATGGGCCATGAGTTGTGCGATGATATCGTCCAAGTTCTCGCCAATGTAAACAAGTTCCCTTGAATTGTAGGAGTGCCAAGCATCTGTCCTGTAAACTAAGTAAATCCATTGTGTACTCATATCTTTATTATTTTTGAGTTTATATTTTATTTCGGGCAACCCGATTCTCAACCTTATAAAAGTTTTTTGTTTCTTCGACCCGAACTTTTTTTTACCATTCCGGTGTAACCGTCATCTCGAACCTTTTATGTGCATGGTGCAATCGTGGGTGGTAAAGGAACTAAGGCAGGCAATTGGCAGGAAAAGTTGTCAGGAAACCGCAATCTGTGATTTCGGAGGGTCATGAGAAGTTTTCCGCCAATAGGAGGTTTCCTCTGGTGTTTGCCGTGTTCCTTGCCCACGATACCTTTGCAAAATAAAAGTCGAGGATTACTGCAAGCGGATGAAAAAGTGAGGTCGAAACGAGAAACAAAAATGGGAAAGATAGGAAGAAGATAAAATAAAGCAAGCACCGCAGGTAAATGGCTCATTCAACTGTATATACGGCAATATGTATATACATCAATACATATATACGACTATACATATAGCCGTATAGTCAAGCATCGCATATAAAAAGAAGGCCTGAAACCGCCCTTTTTCAAAAAGTCGCGAAAAATAAAGCTTTGTTTTTTAACATAAAATGCCCCGAAACCCCACTAAAAGATTTTGAAACTGTTAATATAAGAGTTTCTTTTTTTTGAGGGTGTTTATTTGAGATGAAGTCATTTATTTTGTAACAAACAAAACCGTAGAAATATGTCCAAAAGAAAATCAAAAAAGCGCAATTCCTCCAATGTAAGGAACGAACAACCACAGCAAGGCTCACGCAATGATTACATGAAGGCCTTTGCCAAGAAGCTCATTGACATCATCAAGCAAGCCGATGCCAACGGCTGGCAAAAGGGATGGAAGAGCAACAGCTTTCTGGGCTTCCCTCAAAACTACCGTGGCAGCAGCTATTCCGGAGGGAACAGTATGTTCCTCCTCTTCATGTCGCGCCTGAAAGGCTACAAGACCCCCATCTTCCTCACCTTGAAACAGGCCGGCCAGTTGGACAGCTCTATCAAGAAAGGCGAGCACGGAGTTCCCGTCTTCAAGTGGGGCTTCAGCTACCGCGACAAAGACGGCAAGAAATACGATGAGAAGCAGGTAAACGCGATGAGCAAGGAAGATAGGGATGCCAAGGGCATCAGCGGCCATCCCTTTGTCCGCACCTACACGGTTTTCAACCTCGACCAGACCAATTATGCCGAGGTGCACAGCAAGCGATACCAGCTCCTGCTTGACAAATACTCCCGTGACGGCGGCATTGAGAAGATGCAGGACACCGAGGGTATGTTCAAGGACGAAGCCATCGACAAGATGGTTTCGGACAACCAATGGGTATGCCCTGTCAAGCCCGATGCGCAGCAGGATGCCTATTACAGTGCTGGCAGCGACATCGTCGTGGTACCCACGAAGAGCCGTTTCAAGATAGGGAACACCCCGGAGGACATCTATACTGACGGCATGGAATACTACTCCACGATGTTTCATGAGATGGCCCACAGCACCGGCCACCCCTCCCGTCTCGACCGCACGTTCGGCAAGTTCGGAACTCCCACCTACGCCAGGGAAGAGCTTGTCGCCGAGTCCACCGCCGCCCTGCTCTCCATGAGTATGGGCTATAACGGCAAGGTCATCAAGAACTCCGGTGCCTATCTTGCCAACTGGCAGAGGGTGCTCGCCGGTAAGCCGGAAGACATTGTAAAGATCATGTCAGATGTCAGCAAGGCCTCCGACATGATCATCGAGTGCATCGACAAGCAGCGTGTCGCCCTGAATCAGGCTTCTGTCAAGGCAGGGGTTTTAGAGGGGATTGGCATCGACCTTACCAATACGAAGCTACAAGGCAAGACCTTGTATGACTTACAGGCCCAGTACGACAATATCAACAACCAATACCCCTTTGCCGTTGACGATGACCGCACCCGGCAGATTGCCAAGCGCATCAACCAAGCCAGAGAAATCATGACAGCTTACAATAACAATGTCGCCAATGCGTATGGTGATGATTTCCTGTTCTCCAAGGAAGCCATGACTACCGTCATTCCTCACGCCGTGTATTCCGGTCGCGAGCAAGTGCAAGTGGAATGGCGAGAACAGGCTGCGGACACCGTTTCAGAACCCCAGTCCCATGAGGAAGTCCAAGAAAAGGCCTCTCCGGCAGTCACGCCAACTTCCGCGCAAGAGGAAGCAACCCAGCCCATGCCCCTTGCAATCCCCGTATGGGAAGCCTATCGCAGCGACATCGCCAGCGGCAAGGATGGAGATTTCACCTTCCCTTCTACCGCAGAGGAATACGGGAAACTCCTTAAAGACAGCTTGGGCGACCTTTTAGACAGGGTGACAGAAGCAAGCTATATCGAGGACGAGGATGGGTATCACCATCTCAAAGCCAAGATAGACGGCAACGACCTCCGTATCAGTCCAAGGGATATTCCGGAAGAGCTTGGGAATTGGCTCATGAGCGTGCCAACCAAATCCGAAAGCTATGGTCTGTCCAGCACCCACGTCCGCCATACCGGCGAAGCCGTCAATATCGTGGCCGCCTATGTCTATTCAGACCTGATTCAAAAGGAAGTCGCCGCCCGTGAGGAAAAGAGGTTCTTCTATCAAGGCAAGAGTTGGAACAGCACCCTTGCCGCATTTAGGGAGAACGAATACCCCTTTGAGGTAAAGACAGCTTTCATGGCTCTTAGGGACGGTCGTGGAAATACCCGTCAGGAGCTGACGGATAACGCTGTGGGGATTATCGAGAAGCTCAAATTGGAGTTGGATCCTACTTATGAGCAAGAAGACATTTCCGAATACGATAAGTCCATCAATCTACTCAAGACCAATCAGCTATACGCGGACTACGTTGCCATAGCCGCTCCCGAGCAAAAGGAGCAGGTGGAAGAGGCGCAGGACAGGGGCATCGACCCTGACGCTAACCCTCTCACCGCCGAGCCGACCGGCCAAGACGACTATTTGGATGCCATGGAAGAAGCTATGGAGAAGCAAACTGCAAACGGCGTGGCAGACGATGTTTCCCTTGCCGAGGACAGCAACCCACAAACCGATGTGGCAGGTGTAGCCGAGCTAATCATGGAAACAGGCCACGTGTCAAAGGAAACCGCCGAGAAGAAGGCCGCCACGATCGTAGAGGCGCAGCAAGCCGCCGTAAACGAGAAGAAGCAGAAGGGCGACCAGGCCAAGCAGGAAGCGGTGAAGAAAGCCGATGAAGCCCGTAAAGCAGAAGAGGAGCGTCGCCGTGAGGCCGAGGAACAAAGACGGCGCGAGGAAGAGAACAACCGGCAAGGCAAGGATGGTGGCCCTGCCGCCAAGATTGTCCTCCATGCCGCCCTGCTCCTCGGAGCCTTGGAGCTGGCCAAGGGCAACAAGGGCGTGTGGATGAACAAGGCAGGCAAGAGCAATGCCGAGTTTATTGGCGCGAAACGTCCTATCATGGCCTACAACAACATCATGATGAACCTTCAGTCCGACCAGAAAGGCTACCGTTCCAATGTCTACACCACCTACGACAGTGCCAAGGACAACGGCCGCCCCGTCAAGCAGAACGAAAGCTCGCTGGGCTTCAACTGGACACGGTGGGACTACCAGAACATCGCCACGAAGGAAGTCATCAGCAGGGAAGACTACACCAACCTCCCTGCCGAGGAGAAAGAGATGTACTCGAAGCACAACACGCATGAGACGCATGATATCTTCAATATAGACCAGACCGTCATGCCAGCCGCCAAGCACGGCGAGTACATAGCGTTGCTGAAAGACAAGGGAGCCAAGATAGAGGAACTCTCCGAGCGCGGCGTGTCCAGCATGATGAAGTTCTCCGAGAAGCTGAAGGCCAACCATCCCACGGCCCTCGTCATCGCCCGTACCGAAAGTAAATACGAGCTTTACGGCAGCGATGCCACAAGGGCCGGTAAGCTGCTGAACCTGCCCGTCGGCCATACCGACATCGACGGCAAGGCCGTCAAGACCACCGGATTCCCCCTTGATCGCATCGATGACTATCTTCCCAAGCTCGTCCAGGCCAAGCAATGGGTCGTTGTCGCCGACAACCTCGACAGTGCCAAGCTCACATAAGAAGCGTGCCCGACGAGAAAGAAGTGCTGGACAAGGCCTATTCCACCGCCAGAAATGTCGCCAAGGCCGCCGGCATAGGCTATGAGCGCGTCATGGTATTGCAAGACGCGGAGTACGACCGCAAGGCCGACAAGATCATTGTCAGCGGCATGGCCGACAAGGACAGCGGCAGCAGCCGCCAGACCGCCATCGAGAAAGCCAACGACATCTACCGCGCGGTGGTGGCCGCCACGGGCAGCGAGCAACGCCTGGATCGCATGGGGCGCAACAACCTCCTTCCCAAGGACGACGCGAAGTACGAGCGGTTCGTCCAAGACCTCGCTTCCGGAGTCCTGATGGCACGCCAGGGGCTGCCGGCCACCCTGTCTAAGGAGAGCATGGGGCATATCGGCTACTGGCAGCGCGAGCTTAGGGAGAATCCCAAGCTGGTAGGCCTGTTGGAAAAGGATGTCAACAATGCCGTGGAGTCCATCGACAAGCACCTGCGCCAGCAAGCCGTGAGATACGAAGACATCCGTAAGGACTTGCCGCCGAAGGACTTGGTTGCCAGTCCAAGGCAGTTCCAGATCTCCACCGACCTTGCCAAGCTTCCCAACATCGACTCCAAGGAGATTGTCATTGTCCGGGACAAAGCCAAGGGCGCGGCAGATGTCATCCTTCCCGAGGGAGCCTCCTTGGAAGACAATGTGGAAATCTCCGGCATCCGCAAGGACCGCATCAGGATAGCGTTGGGGCATGAGGGCATCACCAACGTCAGGTTCTACAATGCCGGGGGCGCGCTGGGCCTCAAAGAGCCCAACGACTACTACAAGGACAAGGCCGTCTCCATGGAACGGCTGAAGCAATACGAGCTGAACCATCACAAGGATATAGACGTAACGCCGCAGATCGCCGCCGCCTCCAAGCCCAAGATAGAGGTCTTCACGCATATCCGCGACGAGAAGGGGCAATACGCTTTCTTCTTCAAGCCCGAGAACGAGCCGTCCTTCTCCGTCTATCCCAACGAAGCCCACAAGCGGCTGTACTTCGATGTCAGGGGCACGGACCGCCAGCAGGAGATTCACGAAGCCCTTGCCCAGAAATACTATACCGTGGCCAAGAGCCACCCAGAGATCAAGGCAGAGCTTGTCATGCCGAAAGTTCCCGACGTGGATGTCAGCAAGATAGAGCGTCCCACCATCACGAGGGACAAGGACAACCCTGCCAAGAAGTACGTCACGGCCACCATCGGCGGCGAGTTCATGAAGAAAGAGATCACGAAATCACAGTGGGACAAGATGTGGCTTGCGGATGATATGTCCGCCTACAAGAGAGCCGTCGCCGCCGTTGTCTTCGAGCCGGTTCTGAAAGCATCCGTGCAAAAGAGCCAGGCTGCGGAGCAGCATACTGGACAGCAAGGAGCCCAAACAACCGGGCAATCTGCCAGCCAGACCGCTGGCCAGGCATCAGGACAGGGTGCTGCCCAGACCGCACAGCAGACTGAAACGGCCAAGACGGAGCAAACTTCCGGTAATGAAGATGCCGCTGGTGAAGAGAACGTCAAGCAGTCTGAAGAAACCGCCAAGCGACCAAAGGGTGTCCGTATGGGATAAGCCTTTCCATTGATAATGAAGACATATAACAGACAGACATGGCCATATCCACCACAGAATTCATCAACCGATACGCTCCCTACGCCATGGAGCAGCAGGTCAAGTACGGCATTCCCTCTTCCGTGACCCTGGCACAGATGGCCTTGGAGAGCACGTGGGGCACGTCCAGGCTTGCCCGTGAGGACAACAACTATTTCGGCATCAAGAAAGGCTCCTCCTGGATAGGTGGTGTCGGCTACCATGACGACGACTGCCCTGGCGAGGCCTTCCGCCGGTACGACAGCGTGGAGCAGAGCATAGAGAACCACTCCTACGTCCTGCTGCAGCCACTCTACCAGCGCAGATGCCCCGTCAACGACAGCACCGACCATTTGGGCTGGATAAAGGGCATCAAGGCAGGAGGCTATGCCTCTGACCCTGACTATGTGTCCAAGGTAGAGAATATAATCCGCACCTACGGCCTGGACAGGTTCGACCGCCTTGCCCTCCAACAGGCCCAGCAGCAAGGCGTGCAGGTGGGATATATGAGGGGGCAACAGCCGGGCAACGCGCAAGCGTCTTCCTCCCAAATCCTCCTCACGCCCCTCCTGGGTCATTGGTGTATGCCCATCAACTTGGATGGCCTGAAGGTTACAGGAGTTTTTGGAGAGTCCCGTCCGGGACACCAGCATGGCGGCATCGACCTTAGCACCCAGGGCAAGTACCTCCCCATCTATGGAACGGAGGACAACGGCAGGGTCATCGCCGCCAAGCCCAACAATGGTTCTGCAGGCAATATGGTCACCGTGGAGTACAGCCGTTCCGACGGCACCCGGCTCCAGTGTACCTATATGCACCTTAGCGAGATTGGTGTCAAGGTCGGCGATGTAGTCAACGCCGGCACACAGCTGGGGTACAGCGGTAATTCAGGCCGCTCCACCGGCGCGCACCTCCACTTTGAGACCAAGTTCTACAATGCCACCGGCGAGCTTCAGCATTACGACCCTGCGGAGTACATTGCCGAGCTGTCGTTCCGTGGCAACATCCCCGGAGTGCTCAACAAGGACGGCCATGACTTGGCGGCACGCTACACCTCACAGATGGCGTACAGCAACGCACAGTCCGCAAACTCGCAAGAGGCCGGCATGGATGCCCAGACACAGGCGATGCTCACCCAGCTCACCAACTCCGACGACCCCAACCGGTGGTTGGAGTACCTGATGAACAAGAACGGAGATAACGAGGGACTTGCCGGTGGCGGCCTCTCCGACCTTATCTCCTCCCTTTTCACGAGCATCCTGCTGCTTGCCCAGGAGCTGAAGTTGGAGGGCAACGCTGCGAGTGAGTCGAAGAACCGTAAGGTAGCAGAGAATCAGGAAACCAAGGAGGCCGCCTCTATCCGTAGAGACAGGGAGAGCGTCGATGCGCAGCGTCTCTCCCGTGCCGCCTCCCTGAACTATGACACCGAGCTTCCGGAGGCCCAACAGGCCAACACCCTGAAGAGAGCTTAAAGAACAAGTAAAAGACATATATCAACAGCATCAACTTAACAAAGAAATCATGATTAAATGCAATGTTACAGCGTGCGGAATCATCAGCAATTCCGCAGTAGAGAAACAGAGTAAGGAAGGCACGCCCTTCATCTCTTTCAGCATCACCATTCCCATTGCCGGAAGCGACGGCTCCGGAGCGGAGCTTCAGGTGTTCGTCTCCGCCCCGGGCAACAAGGACACCGCCTCCCAATACTCCACGGGGCGTAGGGTAAGGCTCAACGGCACCCTCTATATCCGTCGCATCGATGACCGCACCTATTACAACCTCCGCACGGACGGAGAGATAGAGGTGGTCAAGTCCACCGAAGCTGATGCCCTCACCGGCTCGATGGAGTTCAAGGGTAAGGTCAAGGACGAGATCAAGGAGCGCACCAACAAGAACGGCCACCAGTTCCAGACATTCTCCGCCGTCTCGCAGGACAAGGACGGCGAGAAGCGCGGCTGGCTATGGGTCCGTTTCCTCGTTCCCACCCCCGTCCATCAGGACTTCTTCAAGCCCGACGCATACGTAGCCGTTAAGGGAGAACTCCAGTTCCACGTCTACAAGGGCAATGTCAATGTAGAGTGCCGCACGAGCAGCATCGAGCCTTGGGAGTTGAGCACGTCCCAGCCACAGCAGTAGGGAGCATATCATCATCATTGGGCACCGGATATAGAGCTTTGGCCATCGTCAATACCTTATAGGCCGGTGCTTTCATATTTTCATAAGCAAGACCAGTATATGAGTGAACATGACAGACAGCCGGGACTCTTCGGCAACCGCCTGTTAAGCGGCTGGGGAAGAGTGTTCGGCAAGAAGCAAGACAACGAAACGGACAGCAATCCCGTGCAGCACCAACAGAAACCAAAGCCATTCCCTGCCAACCATTTCTTCTCCCGAGAAGAGTTGTTGTTCCTGTCAAAGAACCAGGAGCAGTGTACCCTTCTCCAGCGTTGGGCGTTGGGAATGAGCCTCTGGGCCAAGGAGAGATCTGATGAAAAAAAACGGAACGACCCGCAGTTCTTTCCATACGTCCAGTGGCAGGACGGCCTGATGAGCACATGGATAGGCAACAAGGCCATCCCCGACGATATAGACAAACAGGCCGACCGCCTTTACCAGCTGCAGTTGGAAGGTTATGAGATGTCCGCCGATTTTGTCAGGATGATAGAGGCAAGGGCTTGCAGGAGTCTTGTCTCCTGCCTTTTCATGGCAGAATCTCCTGCCGACAAAAACGAGAAGACCAGAAAGAAGTTCATTTGGGTCAGCTCCGTGGTGGACAAGCCTGGTGAAGACCTCGCCTTGGTTGTGCGCCATTACAACAAGGTCAGCCACCACCATGTGTCAGAAGCGACCGTTCCCTACAAGCAGTTCAAGAAGCTCATTGACAGCAAGGAACTCACCGCCCTTGGCAATGAGGCGCAACGCAAATGGAACGAGCAAGCCACGGAAAGAGACAAGGCGGAGCATCTGTTCAAGGATCTGCTGGCCCTGATGAAGCGCAACAACACCTGCCAGGGAATGTTCCCTGCCAACAACACCCTCGTTATCCGTTTCGAGGATGGCAAGGACAATGTGCCTGTCGCGTGGTCATTGGCTGATGACAGGATAAGATTGGACTTCGATCCCAACGTTTCCATTGCAAGGAGTTCCTTTTTTGTTACGGCGGATGAATCCTACCTTTTTGTCGATGTCCTGGACTATATCCGCAGAACGCTGGATGAGAAAGACAACAACCGGGACTTGCTGGCCTTTGTCCGTATTTTCGGAAAAGACTTCTGCGGCGAGAAGGTGCTGTCCTCCGGGAAACAGCCCTTTGGAACTTTTGGTGGTGTCCATGTCAATTGCGTCACGGCAAAAGCGTCCGACGCGGTTGTAGCCTTCAACAGTGCCACCTTGGAAACCGTGTCGCTTTCCCTTGATGACAGGAAGGCTTTGTTGAAAGCCATTCTGTGCCATGCGGATCAGGTGCTGTCAGAATTGAAAGCCGACTTTCAGCAAGCCCCTGACGCAGCGACCAAGGAAACGTTGCAGAACAGAATCAAAGGCATCTATCAAGGTTTGTCAGCCTATAACACGGCGCACCAGCTCCCGACCTTAGAAGCGTTGTGGCAGCACATCCTCTCAAAATATGAAGTTCCCTGGAGCCAGCCAAAACAGGCAGAGATGCCACGGCCCACAATTCCACAGCCAGCGGTAGGCACACCAACGGCCAAAGTGGAAACCATCAACGAGCAACCTACGCCGAGTGTTGCCGAGTCTACAACAGAAAAGGTGGAAGAAACGGAAAAGGAAGCCAACGCCAACAAACCACCAACCCCAGAACCGGTCCCTGTCAAGGCAGAGGACACGAAAGAGCCACCTTCCGCCAATTCTTCGGAAGACACTTCCGCAGAACATCTGCCCGAAGGCTATATCCAGGTAGAGCCGTCCTCTAAAGGCCGTTGGCACACCCCTGCCATGATACTCCGCGAGGCATACAGGGTTTTCGGAAAGCTGTTGAGCGCGAAGCTCAAAAGGCAGCTTGAAAACGAGAACGACCCTTGGGTGCCCAAGTCCATGATGCTGCCGAGGGATTGCGACGGCAAGACCTATACGGGGGTGAACGCCATCATGCTCGCCCTATGGATGGAGGAATGCGGCTTTGAACTCCCTTACTTTGTCACCGAAGACGAGGCAAGGGCCAAGGAGCTTGGCATCCTCCAGGATGCCGAAAGCCTTTTCGTCCTTGGCAAGGACGGCGCCATACGGGTATATAACATCGCCCAGACCACCTTCCCTGTTGTCCAGCGTCGTTCTTACGAGTCGCTCAAATTGAACATGATAGCGATGGAGCGGAAGAAAACGTCAGGGTACCAGTTCCTCGACGCGGACAGCTTCTGCAAGACCGCCTTGCAGTTTGACAGCGTTCCGGGGCTTTCCATTTACAGCCATGCCGATAAGGTTATCCATATCGCCCCCAAGGACAGGTTCGCCAATGAGGATGACTATTACCGTGACCTTGCAGTCGCCATGGTCGAGAGCACCCGTGAGGTCGATTTCGACACGCTCCGCCTTGACACCTATCTTTTTGAGAACCTCGTGTCCCACTTGGGCAGCGGCATCATCAGCCAGAGCTGCCGTTTCAACGCCACCAACCCCGAGTATTCCCATATATGGAGGGAACGACTGGTGAACAACCCCGAGTACACCAAGAAGATACTGGAGCAGTCAGACACCTCTTCCGTCCAGGTTCTCAATACAACCTTGGCATAGAGCGGTGGGAGAACAAAAAGACGGCTTGCAATTCAGAACTGCAAGCCGCCCTTTTATCTGATATGCGGATATCTTCAGGCTAATTCTTTCGCGTTTGCCTCCTCCGCCTTTTCCACCGCGTTAAGGATTGTCTGCTTGATGACATCAAGCTCAAGTCTTGGGTGTACGTGCCCACCTTCAGCAATGGCCTCGTTGATGAAGACGGGAACATCCCACCATTGCTTCACATTGTTTCTTGTGATGCCAAGAGCCTTGGCACAAGTCTGTTTCTTGCCAAGAAGGTTCTGATACCGCCAAAGCGTTATCTTTGCGGCGTTCTCCGACTTCTTCAGCGTGGCCATCAACCCCTTGTCTTTCCTCCATTTGTTGAACAGCACCATAGGAACATATTTCTCTTCCTCCTCCATACTTTCCTTCCATGCCTCGTCGAGGGCCTTGCGGAACTCGCTCCACATTTCCGGTGTCCACTCGTCATCCGGTTCGTCGCCATACCGTAGTTCGTTGATGAACTGCTCCGCGCCCTCCTCATCGCCTTCCGCGAAGCCCAGTACGGGGCACCACTTCTTGTAAAAATCCTTCACTTCCTGTCCGTGCATTTGGATGCACTGCAGGTTCGTTATCTCTTCCCGATCGAGTTTCCCGATCAATTCTTCTGACAGTTCTACCATATTGTTGAAATTTAAGATTGATTACTTGTTTATCTCCGCATTCCCCTGTGTTTCTGCTCCGCCTTCTGCGAGTTCTCATCCCCCAAGTGATAGAACTCCTTTTGCATCTCCTCCGTGTACTTCTCTTCCGGGACATAGCTCTTGAAAGAGTTGTCCGGCTCTTTCACCCAGCATCCGTAGATGCCGAAGTTATACCTTGGCAGCTCCCGTGACATGACGCTGTCATACTCCTCTCGGTCGCCGCTCACCACCTTGATGCCGCCGTCGGCGAGGAAGTCGAAGCCGAAGGTGAAGATTCCTTCCTGCTTGTCCACCGATATGACGCTGCCCGTGCACATCTGCGCCACCTGCTCGTTGGAAAGCTCCAGCTCGTCCTGCAAGGATGCCAGGTTGTCCTCCATCAGGGAGACAGGGATGTAGAACACCCTGTTCGTCTTGTCATCCAGCTGCACGAAGCACTGCTCCTTCCCCTGCATCTTGGCGATGATGATTTTTCCGCTCCGTAGCGTGTTCTGCTCCTCCTGCGTGAAGTCCTCCAAATCCGCCATCTCGCTCCTTGGGGCAATCAGGATGTCCACGATGCCTTCCCTCCTTTCAAGCTTGACGCGTGCCTGGATCGTCCTCCGCACGCCATCTCCCAAGTCTACGCTGATGGGCAGGATGGGAGTCCACATCCCCTCCAGCAGCTTCTTCATTACCATTTCCGGCAGGTCATCCACCATTTCCTGAGACAGACCGATGCTATCAAACTTGCCATACGGTATCTCATTCTCGTCAAACGTACTTCTCATAATTCTTCGGTTTATTGTTTTTGCAAAGATAGTTTCTTGTTTTGAAAGTTCACCCCTAAAAAAAATAAACCTTTTATATTAACATTTCCAAAACGTTTTTGGGCGATTTTCGGTGGTTTTCGGGCGTTTTCAGTTTTGGAAATGTTAATATAAGACTTCCTTTTTTTTCTTGCCCCTTATTCAAATGGTTTATTTTATTTTTGTAATCAAAAAAAGAAGGATGATGGCATCATTTTCAAGAAACATTCTCATTGCCGTTTTTAGCCTGTCATGCCTTTTCGTGTCAGGGCAAGGCAAGGCCACGGATGACAGGATGCAGGATTACTGGATAGACAAGTACCTTAGCGTCAGCTTTCCCTTGCAGAGCATCAAGGTCAACTCCTCTTTCGGCATCCGCAAGGATCCTTTCACTGGTAAGGCCAAGGAGCATTGCGGCCTGGACTTGGAGGCACGCTACGAGGATGTGCTGGCCATGTTCGACGGCCATGTCGTGAATGTCGGCCACAATGCCGCCTCCGGCAACTACGTCATCATGCGCCACGGTGACTACACCGTCAGCTACTGCCACCTCTCCCGTGTATGGGTAAGGAAAGGGGAACGGATCTACGCCGGAGACCCCGTGGGCATCAGTGGCTCCACCGGACGCTCCACAGGGCCGCACCTCCATATCACCAGCAGGCTGAGGGGGAGGCTTGAAGACCCCTACAACCTCCTCACCTACATAAGGGATGTCAAGCTCCAGTGCATCTCCGCCCTCCATCTCAACGACAAGAGCGTCCACACTCCCGACGAGTTCTTCAGTGCCTACGCCCCTGCGGCCATGCGCCAGCAGCAGAAATACGGCATCCCAGCTTCCGTCATCCTCTCCCAGATGGCCCTTGAAAGCAACTGGGGCAAGAGCAGCCTGGCACAGGCCGGGTTCAACTACTTCGGCATTAAGACCAACAGGCAGTGGCTGGCCAACGGCCTTCCGTACAGTGTCCATGACGACGACCGCCCTAACGAGAAGTTCTGCAAGTTCGCCTCCCCGGAGGCAGGGATGGAATACCATTCCCGACTCTTGATGTCCGACCGTTACAGGGACTGCCACAGGCACGGCCCCACGGACTTCCACGGCTGGCTCGTCTCCATCAAGTCCGCCGGTTACGCCACGGCCAAGGATTATGTGCGCCGGTGCGAGCGCATCATCATGAAGCACAAACTCTACCTCTATGACATGGAAGCCGACCGGCTGTAATATATAGAATAGGTATAAACAAAGAAAAGAAGATATGAAAAAGACCCTTATCCTGTTGTCCGCCCTCGCATTCCTGGGCCATGACACCCATGCGCAAGTCGTGTATGGCGACAACGAGTATTCCTACGTGCAGTCCCTTTACAAGGGTCAGCCAGGCTCCGCGACCCATTCCGGGGGGCTCTCCGGACAGGTCATGCCAGCCAAGTACAGACTCTCCGGCCTCGGTGACAACTGGTTCGCTTCCGTGCAGGGCGGTTTCGTCTCATTCATCGGCGACCCTGCCTCGCACACCGACTTCAACGGCAGGACCAAGATGGGCCTTGACGTTTCCATTGGAAAGTGGCACTCGCCTTATTTCGGCACGCGTTTGACCTACCAGGGCTTGAAGTTCGTGGATTCCCATCGCTCCTCCCGGTCTTTTGGCAGCTACCATGCCGACCTCCTGTTGAACGTGTCATCGTTCTTCCGCCCCACTTTCGACAGGCCGGTAAGGTGGAATGTCAGCCCATACGTCGGGGCAGGTTTTGTCAGACTGAACCGTCTGAATAGAAACACCTTCGCCCTCTCTTACGGCCTGTGGGGCAGTTACGGCCTAAGCTCCCGAGTCAGCCTCTCCGCGACGTTGGGCGGCACGGCCACCCGTCGGGACTTTGACGGCTATGGGGAGAAAGGCCGCTTTGGCGACAACCTCCTTTCCGGGAGCATCGGCCTGACCGTCGGCATCGGCCATTTGGGATGGAAGCCCAAAGGCTCTCCCCAAAGACACGAGGAGGCAACCGATTCCGAATATCCGACGGTCGCCGACCTCACCCCTTACCCTCGCAACAACTATGGCGGCCTACGATCCCTTCAGGAGAGGATCGCCAACGGCACTGCGGAAACGGCAGCCACCAATGATGGCCTTGGCAAGTTCGACGCACCCATCCTGTTCTTCTTCAAGCGAAACTCCACGGTATTGGTGGACAAACAGCAGAAGGTGAACATCAAGGAGATTGCCGGTGCCGTCAAGGAGTACGACCTGTGTGTGCGCGTCATCGGCGCGGCGGACAGCAAGACCGGCACCCCTGCCCACAACAGGACACTCAGCATCAAGCGTTGCAAGTACATCGCCAAGCTGCTGGTCAAGGCAGGGGTTCCCAAGTCGAAGATGACCGGCGCGATACAGGGCGGCATCAACCTCTACAAGCCCTACACCGCCAACCGGCACACGTGCGTCATCCTGTACAGGCAAAATCAAGAAGACTAAAAGCAAACGAATATGGCAACATTAAGAAAGAACACCGGCTATGGCATGACGGATATCTCCCCACGGTTACAGGACACCCTCAATGCCAATGGGATGCAAGCCCATATCTCCATGACACAGGCAGGGGATTACGAGCTTGTCACCCTGTCGCACAACTCCTCCCAGCCCCGTCGCTATCCGCTCAACCAGCAACAGGTGGAGAGCCTGATGAACGGCGGCACCTCCGCCTGGGACAAAAAAGCCTACAATACCTTCGTGGGCATTGTCAGAAACGACTACTACATCCCCGGCTCCTTTGTAGCGGCCCGCAACGCCAACAGCCCCGTGAACATTGGGCTTGACGGGCACCGGCTCGCTCCCGGGGAATACGGGTACAGGGAGCCGCGCAGCTTCCATCCGTTCGAGGGGCCAAGGTACGGACGTTTCGACAGCATCATAGACGGCCTGATGGGCCTTGCCCATGGTGGGCGTTTCAGGCGCATCGATGACCGTCCCTTCTTCGCTGGTAGTGTCCCCGTCGTCATTGACCGCCCCGACGGTCGTCTGCGTCCCGGGGAGATGAAGACAGGGGCTTACGGCTTCTATGACAAAGGCACTGGGCAGAAGAAGGATGTCCTCGCGTCCATGAGTATCGAGGAGCAGCCGAAGGCCAAGGCCGAGCGTCCGAAGGGCCAGTCCATCCCCCTGGACTCCGTCAGCTCGCCCCTGTATATGTCTGCGGAGAAGTTCCAGCAGATACTGTCCTCCCATGGCGTTGTCATCGACGAGAAGAAGAACCTCCTCACCGTCAAGTCCGCCTCCGTACCCACCAACCTGGAATACACACTGAAGCCAGAGGAAACCAAGAAGCTCATGAGCGAGAAGTTCAAGTACGAGGACAAGAAAGGCACGCGCAACAAGGACGGCGTGTCCGTCAATGAACGTCTTGCCATCCTGAACGCTGTCATTGGCAAGGACTTTGCCGATAAGATAACCACGGAGCAGCTTAACGGCAAGGACTACATCGACATCAAGCTGAAGCCCGAGGTGGAGAAGGAGCTGGGTCTCCATGAGGAAGCCGCCAGGCAATACATGGCATCGAAGGCGGACATCATCGACATGAGGGAGATGCGCGAGGACTACCGCAGCGGTTTCATAGATCGCTGGAACTCCATCGGCGTTGTCGACGGACGCTCCCTTGACCCCGGCAAGGGCTTTTACCTTCCCGTCAACGATGGCCGCGCCGTGTCCGTGGGCGAGATTCAGGTGTCGCCCGTCAATGACGGCAAGGGCGTAACGGCCTTCCGTATGACCGCCGTAATCAACAACCAGGTCATGTCGCATGACATCTCCAAGGAAGACTATATCAAGTTCATCAACTACAACGATGACTACCGCCTGAAGCTGTTTGACAAAATCTTCGATGAAGTTAAGATCAAGAGCGCGTCCAACGGCCTGTTGGAAGACCCCGTGCGCTCTGGCAGGATAGAGGAAGCCAGCGGCGTGGCGGTGCTTGCAGGGCATTACAACCTGGTTGGTGACAACACCACTGCCGCCATCACCGGGGCGATGGCCTATAAGGACCAGATTTCCGGCAACTACCTGCTCACCATGAGGGAGAGCAAGGACATCGGAATGTGGTCATACAAGATTTCCGAGGAGCAGTACCTCGCCTTCAGGAACGCCGACAATGACGGAAAGGCAAAGTTGCTGTCCACGATCATCCCCGTCAAGGATGAGAAAGGGCAGCCCCTTGCCGTCGTGAAGGAACCCCAGCTGCCTGTCTCCACCGCCGAGAAGCGCATCTCCTCCTATTCGGAGAATACCGATATGAAAGATGCCTTGAAGAAAGAAGACGGACAGTCTTACAATGAACGCATGGCGGACGCATTGAACAAGACCATATTTAAAGACACGGAGCATATCAAGGCCGCCGCACTGTCAGAGAAAGAAGCCAAGGTCGTAGCACAGGGAGAGGGCAAGGCAGCAGCGGCCGAAAGAGAACGCCCCACTTTGGCAGAGCTGCGCCAGAGCGTGAAGATAGCCCTCACCGGCGATGCTTACGTGAACGGAGAATCTCTGGAGAACCTGAAGCCGAGCAAGGAATGGGTCAGGAGCGGCGGTCACGGCAGGGCTACCGAGGTAGGCGACATCGCCGTCGAGCGGCTGCGTGACGCTGAAGGCAAGGTGATAGAGGGCAAGTACAAGATGACCGCCGTCATCGACGGCAACGTCTTCTCTCATGAGATCACCCAAAAGGACTTCGACAAGTTCCGCGCCATCAACGACACCCAGCGGATGAAGCTCTTTGACAAGATTTTCCCGGAGGTGGAGATGAAGACCAAGGCAGGGCACGGCTTCAACCTCGGGGCCGCCATCCTCGCCGCCGTGTCGGTCGGCATGGATGTCATGGGATCCGTTGCCGCCGTCTCACGCCCCCGTCCGGAGTTTTATGCCAGCCGGAGCGTGTTCTCCAAGCCAGGTGTCGCCTCCCCGGAGGCTGTTTCCGCCGCACTTTACGAGGCGGAGAGCGAGCATCTGAGAAAAGGCCCGTCAGAGGGAAGGGGAATGGGAATTTAATAACCGCCAGCATCCGTGATATGTTCAACGGCGATTTCATGCCATTCCAGACCGTGACCATCCGCCCCCATTGGGGCCAGTTCCTCATCAACGAGCTCCCGGGAATCTTGCTGTTCCTGGCAAGCTGCTGGGTTCGCAGCTTCATGGACTTCCAGTTTCATAAGCTGTTCGCCTGGCCGGCGGTCTTCCTTGCCTTCTACCTGTCCTTCCGGGTAGTCTATATGGCAAGAATAGAATATGTCCTGACGGGCGAGCAGCTGATCACCCTCCATGGGGTGCTCTCGCACTCGACGGACTATATAGAGCTTTACCGTGTCATCGACTACCGGCAGCATCAGTCCCTGCCCCAGCAGATTTTCGGATTGAAGACCATCACCATCTATTCCGGGGATAGGAACAACCCGAAGCTGGACATGATAGGCATCAAGGCAGGGGTGGATGTTGTCGGTGAGATTCGCAGACGCGTGGAGTATAACAAGAAAAGAAAGGGAATTTATGAGATTACTAACAGACCTTAGGGGCGTTCTTGCTCTCATGGCAATCAGCGTGGGAACGCTATCAGTAAATGCGCAGGGGTATACGCAGTCCAACCCCCTCGAATATGCGGCAATCTACTCGGGTGAAACGCTCCTTGACAGCCAAATCGTAAAGCAGTCAAGGGCGATGGCCGCCCTTGCAGGGGAACAGGGAGCCATGACTGTCGCGAACACGAAGATGAAGAAATGGGAGGAGAAATACAACTCCTACCTGAAGACGGCCTCCGGGTATGCCTCCGCCATCAAGGCCGCCACGACCCTCTATGCGGACGGTATGCAGACCCTGATGGCCTTGTGGGAAGTCCACACGGCTTGCAGGATCAATCCGCAGGGCATCGCCGCCTCCGTGTCGATGAACAACCTCTATATGGAGACCGCCACGGAGTTCATCCGTACATACAGGTCCTTGAAGAACGTGATAGCCAAGGGCGGAGAGGGAAACATGCTCAACGGCGCGGAAAGGACACGGATGCTGTGGAACCTGTCCACCAGTCTGGATCAGCTCAACAGGAAGCTCCGGCGGCTGGCAGTGAGCGTCACGATGTATTCCTTCGAGGACGTGTGGAACAGGGCGACCTACGGAAAAATAAACAAGACCAACAAGATGCTGGCCGGTGAGTCGTATGATCGGATGCGCAGGGCACTCAGGAATGTCGCCAAGTTTTACAGATACCGTCAGACACACAAGCCATGGGGACAATGAAATTCATCCGGCGCATGGCCGCGGCAATCATCCTTAGCTTCTGTCTCCCAACTGGCCTGTCCGCACAAAACGGTCCCGACGCCATCAGAGCAGGCCTGTTTTTGGAATACGCGAAACAGGCTAAGAAGTCCTTGGCGGCGCAAGATGCCTTGTTGGGCGCAAATCTTACTGGCCACAAGTACCTGAAGGACGAGGTGGAGAAGATTACGAATTTCCAGAGGCAGTTCAACAACTACCTCGACAGCTTCGATGATGTCCTGACCGTGGCCGCCAACATATACGGCATCTATATGGAAGTGGACGAGGCGATGCGAAACATGAAAGCCGTCAGGAGCATCGTCGTGCGGCAACCCGCCAATGTCCTTGCCGTCGCGTTCTCCAAGTCCAAGAACAATATCTATACGGACCTCATAGAGAATGGCATGAGCCTCGCCGCCGATATTGAGCAGGTCCTGCCCCTGAAGAAGGGTAATAACGCAAAGATGACCCAGTACGAGCGGTTCAAGGCCATCGATGACATCCGCGTGAACCTGCGCGCGCTCAACAGGAAGCTCCGGACGTTGAGCCGCCTGGTCCGCTACACGACCATCATGGACTCGTGGTATGACCTCAAGGGTACGGGAAGGGAGTACAAGCCTCGAAAGATGGGAGCCATCACCAAGGACTGCCTGAAGAACTGGATGGGCCATGCCAGGAGCGTAAAATATTAAGTAAAATGGAAGAAAGCAAAGAATTACAGGGAATATACAGCCTTTTCAGGACAACCATATACATATCGCTCCTCTTGGAGTTCTTCATGTATGCCTTGGACTCGGAGGCCCTGGCAGGGCTGGGAGGCATCGTGGGCAGCTTTCACCGGCGGCTTGCCCTGCTCTCCATGTACCAGTTCCTGCCTTACTCGAAGATGGTGACGCTCATGCTGGTCATCATCACCTGCATCGGCACCAAGAACAAGAAGCAGATAGAGTTCGACGCGCGCAGGATGGTGTTCTATCCGCTCTCCATCGGGTTTGCCCTGATGGCGGTGTCCGTGCTCGTCTACAACAGCGACTGGCACGCGCGGTTGTGGCTTCTGAAGGCCAATATGTGGGTTTATATGGCCGCATCGGTCGTGGGGACGGTACTCGTCCACACTGCCCTTGACAATGTGTCCAAGTATTTCAAGGACGGTATGCTGAAGGACCGTTTCAACTTCGAGAACGAGAGTTTCGAGCAGACGACGGAACTTGTGGAGAACAAGTATTCCGTCAACATCCCCATGCGGTATTACTACAAGGGCAAGTTCAGGAAAGGCTGGATCAACATCGTCAACCCGTTCCGCGGCACCTGGGTCGTCGGCACCCCCGGCTCCGGTAAGACATTCTCCGTCATTGAGCCTTACATCCGCCAGCACGCCGCCAAGGGTTTCGCCATGGTTGTCTATGACTACAAGTTTCCGACCCTCGCGACCAAGTTGTATTATCACTACCGGAAGAACCAGACGCAGGGAAGACTGCCCAAGGATTGCAACTTTAACATCATCAACTTCGTCAACGTGGAGTACAGCGCGCGTATCAACCCCATCCAGCAGAAATACATCGGGAACCTCGCGGCGGCGCAGGAGACGGCGGAGACGCTCATCGAATCCCTCCAGAAGGGTCAGAAAAGTTCCGGCGGCGGCTCCGACCAGTTCTTCCAGACCTCTGCCACCAACTTCCTCGCAGCCTGTATATTCTTCTTCGTGAACTACAACAAGAAACCCTTTGACGAGGACGGCAACGAGCTTTTTCCCGAGTATGGCGAGGATAAGGAGACCCATCACAAGCGGTTGACCGGGAGGGTCTTCAAGGACGCGAGGCAGGTCGGCAACAAGGAATATCAGGTACAACCGGCCTATTGGAAAGGGCAGTATTCGGATATGCCCCATGTTCTCTCCTTCCTCAACCACTCCTATGACGAGATTTTCGAGGTATTGGAGACCGACCCCGAGGTGTTCCCCCTACTGGGGCCATTCATGACCGCCTTCCATAACCAGGCCATGGAGCAGCTGGAAGGAATGATTGGCACGCTCCGCGTGCAGACCTCCCGTTTGGCCACCAAGGAGTCCTACTGGGTCTTCAGCGGCGATGACTTCGACCTGAAGGTGTCAGACCCGAGGCACCCGAGCTACCTGCTCATCGCCAACGACCCGGAGATGGAGAGCATCATCGGCTCCTTGAACGCCTTGATTCTGAACCGTCTCGTCACCCGTGTCAACAGCGGCATGGGCAAGAACATCCCGGTGAGCATCATCGTCGATGAGCTGCCGACGCTTTATTTTCACAAGATAGACCGCTTGATAGGCACGGCCCGAAGCAACAAGGTAGCCGTCACGCTGGGATTCCAGGAGCTTCCGCAGCTGGAGGCGGACTATGGTAAGGTCGGCAAGGACAAAATCATTACCACCGTCGGCAACGTCGTTTCCGGCTCTGCCCGATCCAAGGAGACGCTTGACTGGCTGTCAGGCGACATCTTCGGCAAGGTCGTGCAGCTCAAGAAGGGCATCACCATCGACAGGGACAGGACATCGATCAACCTCAATGAGAACATGGACAGCCTCGTTCCTGCCTCTAAGATCAGCGACATGGCCTCCGGCTGGCTCTGTGGACAGACCGCACGTGATTTCGTCGTTACGAAGACAGGACGGAGGGGTGCGATGGATATTCAGACCGCCGAGGAGTTCCGTACGACGAAGTTCTTTTGCAAGACCTCCTTCGACATGGCGCAGATCAAGGCGGAGGAAGCGGACTACCGCAATTACCCCATCCCGAAATTCTACCACTTCGACTCGGAGGATGCCAAGGAGCGCATCCTCTATGCCAATTTTGAGCGCATAGACAACGAGGTCAAGGATATGATCAAGGCCGTATTCAAGGAATTCGGCAAGGGGGATCCCACAAAGATGCACAAGAAGAGCAACAAAGCGTCTTCCAACGGGTAAGCGGTATTCCGGCTATACAGAAGAAGGGTCATCCGAGCGATAATGTTCTGATGACCCTTCTTTGGTTGTTTATCTGTGAAAATGCCGGCGAAGTTTCCGTTCCTCTTCCTCTTCATCCTCCATGGAGAGCTTGTAGTTCTCTATCTCCTGTCGGAGGTTCTTGGCGTGCTCCTCGAACATGAAGTCCTGGAACGGAACGCTTGACTCCTCCTCCCTTGACCTCACCAGGGCGTTGATGTACTCGGCCTTATCCTCCTTCAAGACCTTGCTGGGCACCAGGCCAAACTCGTTCTGGAGGTGGTTCATCACCAGCCTTGACATACGGCCATTGCCGTCCACCCACGGATGGATGGTCACGAGCTTCAGGTGAGCGTCGAAACTCAGCTTGTATTGCTCATATACATCCGGCTGCTTCAAGAGCTGCTCCCGTCTCTCGTTCATCTCCTTGCAGAACTCATCCAGCCTCTGTGGCACTTTCAGGTAATTCATGTATGCCCTGCCTCCTGCTCCCGCTGTCACGTTTACCAGGCGCAGGTCTCCCCGTGAGGAGTCAAAAGAGCCTCCCATGCCGTTAACTACGCCACCGGTTCTCCGCATGACTATGGAGGACAGGTGTTTCAGCACGCCAACGGAGAACGGCGTGTGTGCCTTTGCCAGCTCCATGCTCCTTTCATAGGCGGCCTTCAGGTCGAGGTTCATGTTCTGCTCGATGATGCTTTTTCCTTTGGCCGTTATCCCCTCGTCAAAGAGCAACTGGTTTTCCACCTCTGTCATCGTAGAGCCTTCGATGGCAGTAGAATGGGTTACAATGGAATAGAGATAGAACTTGTCGTAGTCTATCTGCTCCTGGAAGCCCAGCCTTTTGTACTCTTCCAATATACCCAAGAAAACTTGCCTGTCCATAACATTTCTATTTTATATCGGCAAAAATACGAAATTACAGCCGAATATACAATTATTCTTTGGAAAAAAGCCCGTCATGCCGGTAGCGCAGCTTTTAATAGTAAGAAAAACGGTGCCTGTTACCAGGTTCTATGATATTTTGTCAAATGTCCACCCAGCGCGCCTGTTTGGAACTTGTCACCATTTCGCCATCCACCTCAATGGGGCTGTCCAGTGTCATGGTTGTCGCCTGTTTGCCGTCACAATCATACTGATGACACGCATATCCAACCGTCATCTTTGGTAGAGTCCATGAACCCCAGTTGTAATCGTTGAGATACCTTAGTACAATCCCTATGTTTTCGGGTGTTGTCTCAATGACTTCACTCTTTGCAAGCAGGGTCCTGTATTCCGCCTCGTGCTGTTCCCTGTACTTTTCCTCACGGGCCAGAGTGTTTTCTCTTGCAGCTTTGCGCACCGCCTTATCCCTTTCGAGCTTTGCCTTCCACTCTTCTTCGGTGTACTCCTTGCAGCGAGCAAGTACCCCTTCCACGCCTCCAAGTTGCATGATGAACCGTCCTGCGTTCTTGATAGGATCGCCACAAAGGGTGATGCTCAATGTTCCGTCCTCTTTCTGGCGGACTTGATAAACAGCTGTGTTTGTCTGTAAGATTTTCATTGTTTGTTGTGTTTGAAGTTTATATTTATTTCGGGCAACCTGATTCTTAACCTTATAAAAGTTTTTTGTTCCTTGCCCACGATACCTTTGCAAAATAAAAGTCGATGATGACTGTAATCCGATGAAAAAGTGAGGTCGAAACGAGAAACGAAAATGGAAAAGATAGATAACGTAAGATAATAGGCAACATATAGCCGTATAGCTATATTGATGTATAGCTGTATAGCCGTATTGATGTCAATACGGCTATATGTATATACGTATATACAAGCATATATCAATATCCCCATAAATCAAGTGCTGCAAATTGCGAAAAATATCAACAACATTATCGCTTGACCTGTCGCTTCTTGCCAGACTTCAGCATACGCATTCCCATGAGAAAACACCGCTGGCGAAACGCCATGTCATCCTCACCTGGCTTCTTTCCCCATCCGCTTTTAGGAGCCGAGCCGCCTCCAGCGGCCTGTGATATTTCCGTGGCCTTGTCAAGGTAGCCAAGGAACAGGGCGGTAGCCACCAAGGCCACCTGGCTTGAGCTTTCCGCCATCTGCTCGAATACCGAGCCTTCCGCGAAACCCTTGGTCGCCTCGTCAAAGGCGGCTCTCTGTTCCTCCGGAAGGGACTTCCTGTAAGCATGGAATTTACTGTAATGCTCTTGCGCCTCTATCGAGGCCATGTTCCATCCGACGGCTTGCATTTCATGGAGAACCTGTGTGTTCAAGTTGGGCACGACGGAGCGCATATCCTCCTTGATTTCCTTGTACCGCCCTTCTGTCGCTTCGGTCTGCGCTTTCGCTGCCTCAAGCTTTTTCTCCGCCTCCGCGAGCTTGCCTTGTTTGTCAACAATTTTCGCTTTTGTCTTTTCAATCTCGTCAAGGATTCTCGCGCGTTCAACGTCTGCTTGTACCTTGGTTATCTTGCCGGTCTTGACATCGCTTTCCAGCTTCTCAATTTCCCGTAGCAGGTCATCCCTGTGCCGTTCAAGATTGGCTATCATAGTGGTCAGGCCCTTCAACCTCGCCTCGCTGTGCTTGATGGCTTTCTCCTGTTCAGACAGCAGCACCTTGTTCTTTGAGATTTGTCTTCTCTGTTCTGACAAATCACCTTTCAGCTCATTGACCTCCTTCTTCAAATCTTCCCTTAGTTGGGCATGGTATTCCTCCATTGACCTGTGCTTGTGTCCGGTTTCCGCGATGCTGTCGCCACGGTCAAGGGAATACTTCTTGTTGACCTCCGAGAGCTCGTTATGGAGTTGCGTCATGCGCTGGCTGTACTCGAACTTGCTCTGCCCAGCCATGACCACTTTCCAGGAGAATTTCTCCCTCTCCGTTATTGGCAAAATGGTGCAATGGATGTGCGGGTTTGTTTCATCAAGATGTACTATAAAAGCCGCGATATTCTTTTCACCAAATTTTTTACTCATGAACTTGTACATATCGACGGCCCATTTCTCTATATCTTCGTTTCGGGTGATATGCGAATTGTCGGCTCCCTTGTCCATGTTCACCTGTTGGTCGCCGAAGGCCAAACGGTGCATCTGGTCCCTCGACCCTCCCAGGATGAAGTTAGCCACGGTTCTGTATTTGGGTTCGGGAAGGCCGATATTGGGGTCTATGATTTTCCTTGCCGCCAAGTTGTCCTTGATCCGTCTGGGAATAGAGAGCTGTTTGTCAACAGGGGTGATCACGCCTCCTTTTCGCACCTCGAAATTGAGGTGCTCTCGCGTCGGGTCAAAAGCATACGACAGCTTTCTCTTGTACGCTTCCTGTGAGAAGTTGCGAAGATGCTCATTGCTTTGGGCAACTGTAATGCCTTTGGTAGGCATCAGATCCATTACTTGTTTTGCCATTCGATATTTATTACATTTGTTCTCTCATTATAGAGTGGTCTCTGACCAGTTCAGGGGGTGGTCTCTCGGAGGTGATCCCTAATGTAAAATTTTAAGGTTCAGAGACCACCTATTTTAAGGATCAGGGACCACCCCAACAATTTTGCTTCATGGGTGGTCCCTCGGAGGTGGTCTCTGCCTATTTTAAGGGTGGTCCCTGTTGATTTTGCAAGGGTGGTCTCTGCGTTCGCAATTTGCTTATTTTGAATTATTGGTGTCCGCTAAAAATGAAAACCGCATAAAAATCCTTTCGCGATGCC
>ERZ1023830.44-NODE-44-length-53088-cov-49.360964_pt1 | contig 53088 bp, 50 predicted proteins | sample MGYA00380381_ERZ1023830 | MGnify/ENA primary metagenome ERZ1023830 (study PRJEB33179, sample SAMN07449067) | human gut metagenome | biome: Human-gut; feature: Human associated habitat; material: Faeces | host: Homo sapiens | place: India:Kasaragod | collected... | reverse complement strand
GAGAACGCGAAAGGTTTTACCGACTTTTTTCATTTATATGCGGATAATCATTTTTGATTATTAGTAAGAAGTTCTTTTTTTGTAGAGCACATTTTTTTAACATTGTCCGCACAGACGCAGCCAATGCAATCCTTGTACTGTCCCAGTTTTGTCCGACCGGTTTAACGGAAATGCCCGCAAATCCTTTGATTAGAAGGATTTACGGGCTGTTTAGTTGCGGAGGCAGGATTGTCGGGCAATATCTCCGCGGTTCTTGCCGTCTCCGCTTCCTGCCGTATGGATCGTTCTTTATTATAAACATCGGATACCATGACCAGCCCACTTTTCTCGACGGCATCAATGAGTGCATACTCTATGCCTCTCAGTGAACTGTCGCCGGTAGTTTCCCATTTGTGGAGGTTTCCCCATAGTTTTGAGATTTCTTGCTCGTTCTTTATTTCAGCAAGGGCGCTTTGGCGAAGTTCGCTTCTCAGCATGCTGTCAGTGATGGGTAGTGTCATGGCATCCTCTTTTTACAGCATCCACAAATTATGTTTTCCGAACTCGGGGAGATTGTTGTCGGAGAAATGCGGTACAAACTTCGCCAGCATCTCGGGATAGGCTACCGTGATGGGCTTGTTCTGCATGGCGACCGATTTCCAGTATAAGCGGCAGAACTGATATACCTGCGTGATGATGTCCTTTGCGTCGTCATAGGGTGAGATTCCATCCGTGTTGGTGTTGGCGCTTGCGATGGTCAGTTTGATGGGAAAAAGAACCTTTGCCCTTTGATCGTCGGCATACTTCTCATTGTTGTAGAGCAGGAACTGTGTTCTGCGAAGATGTACGATCGTCCCGCTTTTTGGCATAAGATTTTGCTGACTGGCGTCGAAGGCGATGAGGTCGTCGTTGACGGCAGTCACCACATTGACCACATATATCGCGCATTGGATTTTAGCCTGCAGGAGCATATCCACGATGCAGCTACTCTCGCGGTGGTTGAGTTTTTTATAGTAGTGGATGATAAGTCGCCTTGGCTTGCCATAGGTCTGACAGAACCCGAGCAATGCTTTTTTCAGACTGGCGGCGAGAGCTTCGATATCACCGGCCTCACAGCAATCGAACTCGCGGAAGCGTCCTGTCTGGTCGAAGCAGAAGGCCGTGCCGAGGAAAGGATTCTGTCCCCTTTGTCTGGAGGCTCCGATGCCCACAATCATGTCGTTGTGCTGTGACAGTTTTTCGGGAGCCCAGGGCATGCCATTTTGCTTGGCGACCAGTGCGGCCGCGATGTTGGGGATAAAATAATTGAAGTTGCTTGAGTCAATATTAGGTGCATAGATGACCTGCGAGTTCATCTTGTACTTCATCAAAAGTTCCTTCATGTGGAAATAGAGCTCGTGAGCTTTTTTGTCCGAAGAATCTCTTGGGATGTCGGTGATGATGAAAGCCGTATATTTTTTGTCAGGCTTGAATCGGCTTCCTTTCAAGTGGTTGTCCAACTCTTCCAAGACCGTATCGTTTGATTTAAAGGTAAGGCTTAGGTTGGGTTCCCAAAGCAGAGGTCGTTTCAGTAGATCGGCCAAGGGAGTGAAGGTGCGTAAGGTCCCGAATTCCTGCCCCTGCCCTTTTATTTGGGAAGAGTCTATCCTTTTTTGCAAAATGTTGTAGAGTCGGTTTCTATACTCTTTATTTTTTTCGCCGCATATAAAGAAATAAGTGTGCTGGTCGGGTAGTTGAAAAGGACCATGATGAGTAAACTCACTCTTGGGAGAGATTCCGTCTTTGCCGTCTCCATATAACAGTTTATGCGCCTTGTCATCAACTTTTGTGATATTTTCCTCTTTGACGGCGATGAAACCGCCATTGTTCAGGATGTTGATGTCCAAGTCATCCTGAAAGTCCTGTGTCATGAGATAGGTCTGAATGAACTGCGTGATCTTTCCTCTTTTGGTGACGTACTTGTCGCAGTCGCGTGTCCGTTGCATCGGGATATGCAGTTCACGTGCGGTATAAGCGTTGATGACGGGATGACCACCTTGAAAATGGATCATGTGGTATTGCTTGACATCCCGTCTGCGGAGCACCTCTGTCCCCGCAATGACCAGATAGCCATCCTCCTCCAAATTGGTCTCAAGAACCGTCTGTCGGCTGCATCTCGACTCTCCAATATGAACCACGTCTATTTGCCAGCCATCCGTTTGGTCTTTATAATAGGGTCGTAGCGTGAAACGGTCGTATGTGTCGAAGCCGGGTGAGGAGGATTGGTCTTCATGATGTTGGATCCAAACCTCAACTCTGCCGATGAAGTCCCGGCAGACGGGGATGCCCTTATTTCGGAAATGGCGTACGATTTTCTGCGTCATCTCAGCACGTCCTAACTGATAAAAGTCATTGAGATCAATAGACAGAGTGTATTTCTTGTCATGCTTCACGTCACGGAGCTCCTCCTCTCAGTTGCGCAAGAAGAGTTCGTCGTCGTCTTTGATGTCAGCATTCGCCTCCCAAAAATCTGGGTGCTTCTCCTTTGTTATCCTGTAGATAAAGGGAGTAGAAATAGATAGTCCACCGCAACCGGCGAACAGCTCCACCGATTTGGTGATGTGTCGTCTCTCGACGGCGATAGAGTTTAATGATAGAATTTTTAGTTGTTCCTCCATAATTTTTTTTTTTTAATTTATGGCGAGATGGACTATCCGACCCATCTCGCGTATATCGTCTACAAATTTAACAAAAAAACTAATAATCCCCAAAGGTTTGTAGAAAAAAAGTGAAGGGAATATAGTGTTAGGGGCGTTTTTGCACACTTGTAGGCGTTGGCTCTGCCGCCATCGACAATTCATCTTCTTCCGGGAGGCTGTAAAGTTGGGTCGATGGACGGTCGTCATCAGCCGGTGATGATGGCCCCACGATGTCATAGAACCGGTTGAACAAAGCTTTTATCTTGTCAAGGATAGCAGCTTTTTTCTCCTCTCTCCCTGCATTTTTCTTAAACGGGTTGAGCGGTGGCATAATATCAGCGATACCGGTGCCCTCTGTCTGAACATAGCCATTGTCAAAGCTGTCATGTATGAACTTCCGTGCGGGTGCGTCTTTCAGATGTTCGGTGGTGATGATGTCGTTGATCTCTTCCTGCATCTTTGTATGCACAAAAGTATTCCAATCGTCATCCACATCACTGCCCGGCGTGATGGACTTGACAAAAGCGTCGATGAGCTCTTTCTTGTCGCGCATCTGCGGACTCGACTTGATGGCCCTGTCGATGTCGAGAAGCGTCAGCTCTCGGTCTTTGCTGTTCTCATCCTTATACTTCTTGACAAGTGCCAGGATATAGTCGATATTGATTTCTACCTGCTTGACGAGCTCCATCTCAAAGACGAGGTCGTCCTTGATCTCCTCTTTGTCGTGCCCGCTTGGCTTCAGTTCCTGGTAGATGTCGTTGTACATACCCAGGTAGTCCTGCATATCCCGCTCACTGAGGAGCTCATTTCCGGCAAACTGGTCAAAGGCTTGCAGGATGTTTAATACACGCAGCAGGGCACCGAAGAGCCTGACAAACTCCTTCTTGCCCTCCTCGCTGGCAATGACTTCTCCGGGCTTGAACTTCCTCAGTAGCTCGACCAACTCCTCATAACCCTTGATATGATGTCCCTTGTCGTCCTCATAGCCTTTATAATACTCCTCGTAGGTTTTCATCAGCACAAGACCGCAAGCGTCCTTATTGCCGAAGAGCGCGATGGCATCGTTGGTGGGTTTCTCAAGATTACGGAAGCAGACGATGTTGCCAAACGTCTTGGTGGAGTTGAGGATGCGGTTGGTGCGACTATAGGCCTGCAAGAGTCCGTGCATCCTGAGGTTCTTGTCCACCCACAATGTGTTGAGTGTGGTGGCATCAAAGCCCGTGAGGAACATGTTGACGACAATGAGGAGGTCTATCTCGCGGTTCTTCATGCGCAGCGAGACATCCTTGTAGTAATTCTGGAACTTATCGGCCGAGGTGTCGTAGTTGGTGCCAAACATTGTATTGTAGTCCATGATAGCCGCCTCCAGGAAGTCGCGGTCGACGGGCAGCATGCCGTTGGTATCCTCGTTGTTCTCGTCCTCCATGCCGGTGCCGTCATCCTCGTCGTTGACGCCATAGCTGAAGATGGTCGCCACCTTCAACCCGCTGTTCTGACGCTTAAATTCATTATAATAGAACTTAGCATACTCGATACTGGCCACGGCAAAAATGGAGTTGAAACCCGTCATGCGCATCAGCTGCTTCACTTCCTCCACCTTTCCTTGTTTCTTGGAAGAGGCAACTTCATTGACATTTAGAAGTTTGTTGAAAATAAAACTCTTGTCGTTGCGCTTTGTCTTTTGGTTGAAGTGCTCGATGATATATTCTGTGACGAGCTTGATGCGGCGCGGGTCTTTTAGCGCGTTGTCAGTGTCAATGCTCCATACCTCCTCGTTCTCAATGTCTTTCTTCTCCTTCATGGTGGAGATATACTCTACGCGGAAGGGCAGCACGTTGCGGTCGCGGATGGCGTCCACGATGGTGTAGCTGTGCAGCTTGTCGCCAAAGGCTTGTGCCGTGGTTTTCTGATTCGGGTTGCCGCTTGTGCTGGCGTTTTGTGTGAAGATAGGAGTGCCGGTAAAGCCAAAGATGTAATAGTGCTTGAACTTCCTGGTGATGAGCGTGTGCATGTTGCCGAACTGCGAGCGATGGCATTCGTCGAAGATGAACACGATCTGCTTTTGCGTGATGGTCTTCACCTCGTCCTCGTAAGTCTTGTTTTTCAGTATCGACGCCAATTTCTGTATCGTCGTGATGACGAGTTTCTTCTGACTATCATTGCTTGCCAACTGTCGGCGCAGGATGTTGGAACTCGAGTTGCTGTTGGCCGCTCCTTTCTCAAACCGGTCATACTCCTTCATCGTCTGATAGTCCAGGTCCTTGCGGTCCACGACAAACACCACCTTGTCGATGAAATCAAGCTGTGTGGACAACCGTGCCGTCTTGAAGGAGGTCAGCGTCTTACCCGATCCTGTCGTATGCCAAACGTAGCCGCCGGCCTTGATGCTGCCTTCCCAATGATAGTTGTGGGCAATGATGATGCGGTTAATAATCTTTTCCGTGGCACAAATCTGATACGGACGCATGACCATTAGCATTTGCTCGCTCGTGAAGATGCAATATTTGGCAAGGATGTTGAGCAGGGTGTGCTTGGCAAAGAAAGTCTTGGTGAAGTCCATCAGGTCGGTGATGGGCACATTACGCTCGTCAGCCCACCACGACGTAAACTCAAAGGAGTTGCTGGTGTGCTTGCCTTGCCCCGGCTTTTGGTGACCACTGTTTTGCTTGACATGGGCAAAACGCGTCGTGTTGCTATAGTATTTCGTCTCTGTGCCGTTAGAGATAACGAAGATCTGCACGTATTGGAAGAGTCCGGTACTGCTCCAAAACGACTCACGCTGATAGCGGTTGATTTGGTTGAAGGCTTCACGGATGGGCACACCGCGGCGCTTCAGCTCCACATGGACGAGCGGGAGCCCATTGACAAGGATGGTCACGTCGTAGCGGTTGTCGTGCGTTCCACCCTCCGGGGTATACTGGTTGATGACCTGCAAGTGGTTGTTGTGGACATTCTTCTTGTCGAAGATGCGGATGTTTCTGCTCTCGCCGTTGTCGAAGAGGAAGGTCTGCACATGGTCTTCCTGAATGAGCCGCGTCTTCTCCACTATACCATTGTTCTGGTTGGCCAGTATGGTGTTGTAGAAGCGCTTCCACTCCGCGTCGGTAAAGGAGATGTCGTTGAGCTTCTCCATCTGCAGACGCAGGTTGGCAATCAGTCCCTGCTCGGTATGCAATGGCAGATACTCGTAGGCCTGACCTTGCAGCCGAAGGATAAAGGCTTTCTCCAGTGCGGCCTCGCTCTGGTATTGCGTTTCTGTCCGCTCTTCGGCCTGGTAGTTGGCTACGACGGTCGATTTGGGATTCTCGATTACTATTTTGTTGGTGGACATGGGGAAGATGGGGTTGATGGGGATTGTGGGGTCGATGGGGAGGATGGGGAAGATGGGGAAGATGGAGAAAGCTTTGCGCTATTTCCCCTATGGTCCCCATACGTCCCATTTCCCCCATAGGCCCCATGTCCTCCATATCCTCTGTATTGCGTTCTTGCTCGGTACATCTGTTCCTTGAAGCCGCCGTTGGCAATAAATTGCTGCTTGAGCCATTCGATGTAGCCCTTCAGGAGGACATCTTCCTGATGGATGAGCGTAATGGCGATATTGGCGATAGTCTCGTCGCTTCTACTACGTATGCGCTCCCTATAGTCAGCCGAGTCGAGATGATTGCGGCAGAAGACGCGTGTTTGTCGGCAGCGTGGGTCATCAAAGCTCCACTGCTGGAGGTTGCGCACGCGGAGATAGTCCTCGTAGTCGAGTAGGAGTTCATGCAGGCTGGCACGGTCCACGTTGATGAGCTTCAGCTTCATCTCTGTGGAAGTCACTCCGTCTATATATCCTTCAGCGAGATTTTGCTTCCCGGAGCGCGCAGCCTGAATCATTTGGTCTATCGTCCTGTCTCCGATTTTAAGGTACTTATGAGCGAAATAGAACGTGATGTCGTAGATGCATTCCGCTTTCTTGAAGGCCTTTAGAGAATGGTAGTCGCCACGCTGGTCAAGGAAATCATTGCTCATAGATGTCAATCGTTTTTGTCTGTTGCAAATATAGCCATGTTTTTCCAAACGGCAAAGAGAAAGAGGGGAAAACATTTGGCAGTATTCTATGATTGGGTACAATGCGTGATAATTGAGATGTAGGCAGATGCTATGCGCTATTCGTTGTCGAGGAGCCGGTAGGGGATAATGGCTCTGCCACACAATCATGACTTTGTGGTGCGGGTCTGTAGACAGCCGAGTCTTCGGTGTCGGTAAGCGCGCAGAGGTGGTTGTCGTAAAGCATCCCCTCCAAGTTGATGTCCTCGTCGAGGTCAGGCCAATGTATGTCTTTGCCGTTGACAACGAAGTTAGCCAGTTGTGCCGGTGTTGCATGGCGGAAACCTCTCATCGTGTAGAGGTCATAATTGGCAGTCTTTCCCCCCTCGGTCATCGCAAAGAGTTGATGCCCGTCCAGCCAAACGCGAGTGATGTAAAGTTTATCCATGATTCTCCTCCTTAAAATAATCTTTCCAACGATCGATAATAATCGCCTTGTTCTCTTCAATAACAGATTCAATAAGCAATATATCATGTTTCTTAAAACCATGATTATAGATTTGCTCTACAGGATCGACATTGTATTTAGCTTCATGCCCATCTTTCAATACATGTATGTGGATGGGTGCATGGTCATTGCTGTAGAACATGAATCTGAACCCGAAGAAAATGAATATAGTAGGCATTATGTTTCTTTTTTGCAAATATAGCCATGTTTTTCCAAACGGCAAAGAGAAAGTGGGGAAAACATTTGGCAGTTATCCAATAAATTCGTAGATTTGCAGAATAAGATATAGAAACTATGGATTCACAGCTACATGCTTGCAAGCCCGACATTCATCTCGACATTGCCATCAAGGCCGCTCATGAGGGTGAATACTTTGAAAGCGATGACATCCACACGATTATGAAAAGTCTTACGGAATGAGAAACATCATTTGCAGGGTGCGGCTGCACCCTGCAAGCGAATCATCCGACACCTAATCATAAACAATAGTTGGTCATGACTTCCGCTTGAACGTCAGCAGCTGGTCACGGTAATACTCGTATTGCTGATGACGTGCCGCTATCTCGGCGGGCAGGCCGGTCGTGATGTCGTTCACCAAGGACTCGAAGCGGTCGAGGATGGAGACGATGCGGTGCTGAACGGAGAGAGGGGGGATGGGAAATTTAAATTTAGCCATGGAATCTCCCGATACCCTTATGACCTTTGTTCCTGTAGCTGCGGTCTTCTTTTGCTTTGCAAACATAACTGTCTGGAAAAGATATGCCATATACTTAGGATCTTGCGTATGACGGTAAATATAAGAATCCCCACTAATCGCACATTCTGTATTTCCCAACCAAGCAACAGCTTTGCAGCATGCATCTACATCTTCACTTGTCGTAGCAATTAGCAAATCTCCTGTATTAGCTTTCTTTAGGTGCTTAGCTGTTTCAAGTGAAGTATAGCTAACTGTTTTGTCTGTGAAAGTGTTGTAGGTTGTATGGATTTGGCCATAATGAATGCAGGGAAATCCTGATTCAGTAAAATCTTTCTTTTGAAGTCCATTGCCTCTGATAAAAGTTCCCATTTCTCCCAGCGTCTTCCATACTACTTCACTTCTGCCCCCCCCACTTAGATGTTTAAAGGACAGCAGCTGGTCGCGATAATACTCGTATTGTTTTCGTCTCGCTTCCAGCTCCGCTTCCAGCTCCGCTTCCAGCGAAGTAAAGTTGTCAAGGATGCGAACAATCTCACGCTGGACCTCAATGGGGGGTAAAGGAATTTCTATCCTCATAAAAGAAGGATAGGAAATGTAGAAACGCGTAACACCTCTTACTGTTTTATTCACAGCTTTCCTTGATTCAACAGAATGAAAATAGTAGTTGAAATAAGCAGTGTCCACAATATCTTTGTATTCCTGTTTTACTCTTATAGCAAATAGGTGATCATCTAAGAATGTATTGTCTGCTATGTCATCTCTTATTACTGATGACAACGCACATTCATCGGGAGTTTCCGATGCGCATGTTAAAAGAATATCATGTTTTTTAAGAACATTCTGCTTCATATTCGATACTGTTGCATTACGCAGTGCAGATACATCGACTCGCATGTTATTATAAACATTTAGGTAATCGATAAATTTACAGTTGCCTGAATCTTTCCATTTCCCGGAGACTCCAGTCATGCCAGAAAAATAGTTAAAGACTTCCCCCAGCTTTTTACATTCCACCCCCTCCGGGCAGCATTTCTCTATGAGTTGCTTGATTGTGTTCATCTGGCGTTATTTGCTTAGAATGTATTGTGCTCTATCATCGCCCTCAATGTCCTTAGGGGCGATGGTAACCTTTCCCATCAGTTTTCTTCTTCTTGGTGAAATGCGATATTTTATCTTATCTTTATGTTCTGAATCCATAATTATGCTTCTTGAAGTTCCGCTATGATTTTATCTATCTCCGCCCGCAACTTGTTTTCTCTTTCCACAATGCCGGCGATGCGCTGGTTGAGCTCATTGATGTCAACCTTCTCCGTAGTATCCTCCGGCTCAACGTATGACGACACGCTGATGTTGGCATCGTTGTCGAGGATGTCATCGTTGGAGACGAGACGGGCAAAGTGGGTCACGTCCTTACGGTCATGCCATGCATCGTAGATATGCTGGATGTTGTCATCGGCGAGCTTGTTCTTGTTGCCCTCATGGACAAACTCCTTCGAGGCATCGATGAAGAGGATGTTGGCATCGGCCTTGCTCTTCTTCAGCACGATGATGCAGGTGGCGATGGAAACGCCGAAGAACAGATTGTCGGGCAACTGGATGACAGTATCGACGAAGTTGTTCTTGATGAGGTAGCTGCGTATCTTCTGCTCCGCGCCACCACGATAGAGCACGCCGGGGAACTCTACGATGGCTGCTGTGCCGTCGGTGGAGAGCCAGGAGAGCATGTGCATGGTGAAGGCGAGGTCGGCCTTGCTCTTGGGAGCCAACACACCGGCAGGAGCGAAACGCTCGTCGTTGATGAGGATAGGGTTGGCGTCTCCCTCCCACTTGATGCTATAAGGGGGATTGGAAACAATGGCATCGAAAGGCTCGTAGTCCCAATGCTTCGGGTCTTTCAGCGTGTCGCCGAGCTGGATGTCGAACTTGTCGAAGCCCATGCCATGAAGAAACATGTTGATGCGGCAGAGGTTGTAAGTCGTCGGGTTGATTTCCTGGCCGTAGAGTGGCGGACAGTCGTCGCCCATGATCTTCTTGAACTGAAGCAACAGCGAACCCGAACCACAGGCCGGGTCGTAGGCCTTCTTGATTCTCTTCTTGTCGCCGATGGCTATCTTCGCCAACAATCGGCTCACCTCCTGTGGTGTGAAAAACTCGCCGCCGCTCTTGCCCGCATTGCTGGCATACATCGTCATCAGAAACTCGTAGGCATCGCCGAAAGTGTCGTTGACCGTCTGGTCGATCGGGTTGCCTAAGTTAAGATCAGCGATGGCATTGAGAATCTTCACCAACTTCTCATTGCGCTGCGACACTGTGTTGCCAAGCTTCGGGCTGTTGGTATCGACATCCGAGAAGAGCCCTTTGATGTCCTGCTCAGAATCGTTGCCATTGGCCGAGTTCTCGATATGGCCGAAGATGTTTCCGAGCGTGATGTTGAGGTTCTCATCTTGTACCGCCCGCTGCTGCACGTTGCAGAAGAGTTCTGACGGCCGGATGAAATAACCGATCTCTCCGACCATCTGCGCGCGGGCCACTTCAGCGTTCTCGTCGGCTATCTGCGTATAGTCGAAGGTGCCGCCCTCAGCCTCCTCGACGAGCTGATTGGCGCGTCGGGTGATGTTCTCGGATATGGAGCGGTAGAAGAGCATGCCGAGGACGTAGCTTTTGAAGTCCCATCCGTCGACGCTCCCCCGTAAGTCGTTGGCGATTCTCCATATCGTCTTATGGAGCTCAGCGCGTTCCCGTTCTTTTGTCATTGCTTGGTTTTTAATTCTTTTTGAAGTCACATGAGCCCGATGTGCACATGAGTGACCATAAGCGTATATGATGGTTAGCTCAACTCCAGCCCCAGTGAGACTCTTAGCTTCTCAAACGCGGCGTTTTCCTTTCTCAGGTTGTCAAAGACTTCGCGCTTGGTGAAGACTTTCTTGGCAGTGCCCGTGTCGGCGAGACGTAGGGTCAGCTGGATGTTGTCATTGTGGAGCGTCACCTGCATCGTGCGACAGATCTTCCGCTTGATCTCGTTGAGTTGGCTGAGGAAGATCTCGTTGTCGATGACCGCCTCAATGTTGGGATAGTCCGTGATGTGCGGTGTGATGTTCTTCAGTCTGGACGCCAGTCCTACGAACTTCTGTGGCATACGGTTGCACATCTGTACCCACTGCAAGGCGAGTTCTTCTTCCGTGAATCGCTTTGTCGTTTCCCCGTCAGTTGTCTTTTCCGGTGCATCGAGAGGGGAAGCCTCTTCCTTTTTCTTTTCCGGATGCAGCATTGACTGAAAGGTCATGCCGATGCTGCTCAGCTTCAGATGAGGTCCTTTGACCATCGTGGGTTGCTGTGTGCCCGTGGCTGCGGGCTGTCCTGCATTTGCCGTGGCAGTGGTAGCGACGGCAGCTGCTGGCTGACTTGTTGTCGTAGGGGCGTCAGAGGCCGCGCCGACAGGTGTTGCCGGCTTACGGTTGGTCTTCACCGACCCGGTTACCTGCGGGACCGTATTGGCCGGTGATTTCGTGATAAGCTTAAACAGGGTTTTCAACATCTTGGGGCTACGCCCCGCACCGGCGCTGTCGTCGTCGGGCTGTGTGATCTGTGCCACACGGATCAGCGTCAACTCCACGAGTAGTCGTTTGTTGCTGCTCTGGCGGTAGTTGATGTCGCACTCATTGAGGATGCGCAGCGCACGATAGAGGAAGGGTGTCGGACATTTGGCAGCCTGCTCCTGAAAGCGCTTACGCTGCTCGTCGCTGGTTTCAAGCAGCGGCAATGTCTGCGCGTCCTTGGCCATCATCACGTTGCGGATGTGGGTGGCAAGACCCTGCACGACGCCTGAACCGTCGAAGCCCTTGGAAATGATTTGGTTGAGCAAGAGCATGATGTCGCTGACCTTGTTCTCAAGTGCCAGGTCGACCATGCGAAAATAATAGTCGCTGTCGAGAACGTTGAGATCCTCAATGACACCTTTATAGGTGATGTTGCCTTGGCAGAAACTCGTCACCTGGTCAAAGATAGACAGCGCGTCACGCATGCCGCCGTCGGCTTTCTCCGCGATGACGCCCAAGGCCTGTTCCTCATAGGAGATGCCTTCTTTCTCTGCCACCATCTTCAGATGGTTGACAATGCGTGGGACGGTCATGCGCTCAAAGTCGTAGATCTGACAGCGAGAGAGAATCGTAGGCAGAATCTTATGTTTCTCGGTTGTGGCCAGAATAAATACCACATGTGCAGGCGGTTCCTCCAGCGTCTTGAGAAATGCGTTGAAGGCAGCCTGGGAGAGCATGTGCACCTCGTCGATGATGAATACCTTATATTTTCCGTTCTGCGGTGGGATGAGCGTCTGCTCCATGAGCGTTTTGATGCTGTCAACAGAATTGTTGGAGGCAGCGTCGAGCTCGAAGATGTTCATCGAGCGTCCCTCGTTGAACGCCTTGCAGCTCTCGCACTGGTTGCAGGCCTCACCGTCTTCGGCGGGATTTTCGCAGTTGATCGCCTTGGCAAAGATGCGCGCGCATGTCGTCTTGCCTACGCCTCGCGGTCCACAGAAGAGGTAGGCATGAGCGAGCTTTCCGCTTTTGACGGCGTTCTTCAGTGTAGTCGTCAACGCTTCCTGTCCAACGACTGAACTGAAGGTCATTGGGCGATATTTGCGTGCGGAGACGATATAGTTATTCATATATAATAAAATGTGTTGTTTGTTGATATGTATTGATTAAGATAATGCAAAGATACATTTATTTACGTGAAAGGCAAAACAAAACTTCGGTTTTATTTTGTATTTATCTGCGTTTGCAGTACCTTTGCAATTAAATTCTGTTGAAATCGTTGGTGCATGAATACCAAACTGAACATGATACTCCGTCTGATGGCGCACTACAAATACTTGATCACGATTGTGGTCGGTGTCGCCATGGTGGGCTTTCTCGATGAGAACAGCCTGCTCAGGCACGTGCAGTATCGGTTGAAGATCAGTGAGCTCAACGATCAGATAGAAATATATAACGAGAAAAACGAGGCTGCCACCCATGAACTTCGTGAGTTGCGACTGCATCCGAAGGCTATCGAGAAGATTGCCCGCGAGCGCTACTTTATGAAAGCTGACGACGAGGATATCTTCATCCTCAGCACGGATGTGCAGCGAATAGACAGCGACAAGATACAACAAGACAATGAACAACTCTATCAAACCAATCAGTAAAGCGCTCAGCATCCTGTTTATGGCTGGCGGCGCGTTGATGGTGATTAGTGCCGGATGCTTTGTGTTCTTCTGGCATCGTGAGCTAATGTGCTGGATCTTCCTGTTGGGAGCCGTCCTTTTTACGCTGGTACAAGCCCAGCAGACCTATTTAGGCGACGATTTGTCGTTGAAGCGTCTGAAGCGCATCCAGAGCATGGCCGGCCTCTGTTTCATCGTTGGCGGCATGCTCATGGCTGATACCGCCTATGGATTTTTCCGCCCCCTGTTTCATAACTACATTGACTATGTGACCTACCTTTATAATAAATGGGTGGTCTTTTTGTTGATAGGTGCTGTCATCGAAGTGTACACAGTGCATCGAATCGATTATTTGCTCTCCAAAAAAAATATAAAAGGTTAGCGCTTTCACTAAATAGCATTAATTTTCTTTTGTGCATCATAAATACATATTATCTTTGTGTTGCTTGAACGAAACGTCTATGAATAAAGTTTTATACTTCATGCTCGGCTTGTTGGCCTTAACATCTTGCGCCAATACATATAGTATTACTGGAACAACGAACGTCTCTACGCTCGATGGCCAGAAGCTATATCTTAAGGTGCTGAAAGATACGGCATTGAAGAATCTTGACTCGTGTGATGTCGTGCACGGTCAGTTCCATTTTGCGGGTTCGGTAGATTCCGTCAGAGTGGGAAGCATCCTGCTCAATGAGAACAATGGGCTGCCCGTAGTGTTGGAGAGCGGAGATATTCAAGTGAAAATAGATAACACCCAGGAAAGCGTCACCGGCACACCGCTCAACGACAAGCTTACAAAGTTCAGACAGAAGTTCACGCAGCTGATGAACCAAAGTGCCGAGCTCGTGCATGTGCATGACCAGGCCATCATGAACGGCAAGAACATGAATAGCGTTAACGCCAAGCTGGCTGCGGAAAACGACCGCATCAACCAACGCATGGATAAGTTGGTCACTAAGTTTGTGGAGGATAACTTCGACAATGTGCTGGGGCCGTATATCTTCATCAACACCTGCATGAACCGCTACAATGCTCCCATGCTCGACGCGTGGATTGAGGATATCATGAGCAAAGCCACAGAGAAGTTCAAAAACGATCCGATGGTCAAGGAATACTACGAGGCCGCCCAGCAAAACCAAAATATCATGAACGGCATGCAAAGCGCTCCTGCACAATCTCAACCCACGCAGCAAGTTGCGCCGGAAGACGGGCCGACTCCCAGCGAGATGGCCCAGCCGGCTACAGAACAGGGGGGACAAGGCTCGGAAGAGGCTCCTGTCGAAGGAGAATAATAGTAGGAAGGCGAGGAGGAATATGACCGATACTATATAAAATAATGAGAACAAAGATACAAGGCGGAACCATCGTCAACGAGGGACGCTCCTTCCGAGGGACCCTCATCATTAACGATGACCGTATCGAAGAAATCATAGAGAAAGAGCAGACACCCCGTGGAGACTACGACAAAAGTGTAGACGCCACGGGGTGCTACGTTTTGCCCGGCGTCATCGACGAGCATGTCCACTTTCGTGAGCCGGGGCTGACACAGAAAGCCGACATCGAGAGTGAGTCGCGGGCCGCCGCTTTTGGCGGAGTGACCACCTTCTTTGACATGCCCAACTGCCAGCCTCAGACGACAACATTGGACGCACTCGCTGATAAGTTCTCAAGAGCGGGGCAGACAAGTCATGTCAACTATAGTTTTTTCTTCGGTGCCACTAACAACAACGTAGAACTCTTCCGACAACTCGACCCTACACGCATCCCCGGCATCAAGCTCTTCATGGGTGCCTCTACGGGCAACATGCTCGTGGATCAGATGGACGCGTTGCATCAGATCTACCAGACTTGTGCTGATTTAGACCTGCCGCTGATGACCCATTGCGAGGATTCCGGCATCATCACCAAGAACATGCAGCGCTTCAAACTCGTCTGCGGTGACGACCCCGATGTCCGTTTCCATTTCCTCATCCGCGATGAGGAAGCCTGCTATCGCAGTACCGCTTTGGCCGTGCAGTTAGCTTTACAGCATCATACGCGGTTGCATGTGGCCCATCTCACCACAGCCCGGGAGTTGCAACTCTTTGAGCCGTGCGAAGCCAACTACCTGCCTCAGATTACTGCAGAGGCCGTCATCGCCCATCTCTGGTTCACCGCTGCCGACACGCTGAAGCTTGGAGCCCGCATCAAGTGCAATCCCTCCGTCAAGATGCCGGCCGACCGCGAGGAGATGCGCAAGGCGTTGACCGACGGCCGAATCTCCACGATTGGTACCGACCACGCTCCCCACGAGTGGAGCAAGAAACAAGGAGGCTGTGTCCGCGCCGCCTCCGGTATGCCAATGTTGCAGTTCTCCTTGCCCGCCATGTTGCAATTGGTCAATGAAGGCGTGTTGAGTATCGAGAAACTTGTGACGCTGATGTGCCATCATCCCGCCATGCTCTTCTCGGTCAGCGACCGTGGATTCCTGTGCAAAGGCTATAAGGCCGACATTGCCATCGTGAAGCCCAAGAGTCCGTGGACCGTTACCCCCGACGTCATCCAGAGCAAGTGCGGATGGTCGCCTATGGAGGGGCAGACCTTTGACTGGCAAGTCAAGCAGACTTTCTGCAATGGCCGACTCATCTACGATCAAGGGCAGTTTGACGAGAGCAGTCGTGGCGAGGCTGTGCAGTTCAGACTGAAATAATCACAGCAAGGAGGTTTGACGATGGTTCTTCATTACGATATTGACGAAGTTCGACCCTACATCAATTGGATCTACTTCGACCATGCCTGGAGCATGAGCGGGAAGAGTGAGGCCGACAAGGCCGGTCTCTATGCCGATGCCAATGAGTTGCTCGACGCATGGCGGGGCAAGCATCAGACGCATGCCGTCTTTGAGTTGTTCGATGCCAACAGCGACGGCGATGACTTGCTGTTGGGCGACACACGTCTGCCGATGTTGCGTCAGCAGTGTCCTTCTGCCCCCGGTCAGCCCAATCTCTGCCTGGCCGATTTCGTGCGCCCGCTTTCCCAGGGAAAGGCCGACAAGGTAGGCGTGTTTGCCACGACGGTTGACGAGGCGATGAACCACAGCCGCGACGAAGATGTCTATCGGCGTATGCTGGCCCAAGTACTTTCTGACCGACTGGCAGAGGGTATGGCCGAGCTGATGCACCTACAGGTGAGAAAGACCTACTGGGGATATGCACCGGATGAGAATCTCAGCATGAAGGACATCCACGCCGAGCACTATCAGGGCATACGTCCTGCCGTGGGTTATCCTTCTATGCCCGACACCAGCGTGAACTTCATCATCGACTCCCTCATAGACATGAAGCGTATCGGTATCCGGCTGACGGCCAGTGGTATGATGAATCCCCATGCGTCGGTCTCCGGACTGATGTTTGCGCATCCCAAAGCGCACTATTTCGACTTGGGAAAGATCGGCGAAGACCAGTTGCGGGACTATGCCCGTCGGCGTGGAGTACCCGTGGAACTGATGCGACGTTTCCTCAGTGTGAGTCTGATGAAGCGTTGAACAAGACTTTAGACAGATAATATATGATATCGCGTGTCTTCATTCCTATCTTGCTTGCCATCGTGCTGCCCGATCTGTATTTCGATCAGTACTATTGGCGGAGCCGCTATCATGGACGATGGTGGCTGAGGCTGCTGTGGTGGTTGCCAGGAATGGTGATGTTCATCTATACGGTAGCTTTGGTATCGATTCGTGATTTCGTTCCTGCCGACCTTACGTGGGTCAACGTCTACATGTTCCTCGTGGGACTGATCGTATGGCCCAAAGCTATCTTTGCGCTTTGTTCTGGATTAGGTCTGCTGTGGAGCCGTTGGCGTCACAGCCGTGTCAATTTGGGCAATATCGTGGCGGTGGTGCTCATTCTTATTAACTGGTACGTCCTCATCTATGGCTCCACGATAGGAACCAAGGAACTGACCGTACAACGCAACGACCTCTATTTTACCAATCTTCCCGAGCGCTTCGACGGCTACCGCATCGTGTTTTTCTCTGATGCTCATGTGGGCAGTTTCACTGGTGCACGCCGTACGCTGTTGCAGCGCGACATCGACAGCATCAATGCCCAGCGTGCCGACCTCATCGCTTTTGGCGGAGACCTGCAAAACATCCGTCCGCAGGAGATCGTTCCCGTTATGCCGCTGCTCAGGCAGTTGAGGGCTCGTGATGGAGTAGTTTCCGTGTTGGGCAATCACGATTATAGTGAGTACACCCACGACCGCCCCGACGTGGAGGCAGCCAACCGCCGTCTTGTCATCGACCTGCAACGGCGCATGGGGTGGAAACTGCTGCTCAACAGTCATTTTGCGCTCCATCGTAGCGGCGATTCTATCGTGGTGGGCGGTGAGCAGAATTTCCGCAAACCCGACAGCTGTAACTTCTCCCGCACGATGAATGGAGTGGGAGAGAAGGCCTTTGTCGTCATGCTCCAGCATGACCCACGGGCTTGGGATGACCATATCGTGCCCAGTCATCGTGTGGCGTTGACACTCAGCGGACACACCCATGGCGGGCAGATAGCGTTCTTTGGCGTCAGTCCTGTCAGACTGGTCTATGCCGAGGACGACGGACTCTATCAGCGCGACGGCAGCATGATGTGCGTTTCGGCAGGCATCGGCGGCCTCGTCTTTTTCCGCTTCGGCGTACCTTCTGAAATCAATGTCATCACATTGCATCGTATAAAACATTAACTCATAGAAAGAAGATCTCACAGCTATGAAAAAATTCTTGTATTGTCTCTATGAACTCTGCGTCATGCCATTGTTTTTGATAGACACCATCGCTACTGCACTGTTGACCATCATCGGTTGTCGAGTGGGTAATGGTCACTTCTGGGGCTATTATCCTGGTAAGTGGTGGAGCCAGTTTACGATTCGCCTGCTTTTGCTGCCAGTCAAGGTGGAAGGCAGGGAGTATCTCAAGCCGGGGCAGTCCTATGTCTTCGTAGCCAATCACCAGGGTGCCTTCGACATCTTTCTCATCTATGGTTTCCTCAACCGCAACTTCAAGTGGATGATGAAACGGGGTATCGGTAAGATCCCTTTTATCGGTCCCGCCTGCAAGTATTCCCATCAGATCTTTGTTGACAAGCGCGGCCCCTCGCATATCCGTGCCAGCTACGACCAGGCGCGAGAGGTGCTCAAGGAGGGCATGTCGCTGATGGTCTTTCCCGAAGGTGCCCGCACGTTCACCGGTCATATGGGCCTCTTCCGCCGTGGTGCCTTTATGCTGGCCGACGAGCTGCAGTTGCCGGTTTGTCCGCTGACGATCAACGGCTCGTTTGATGTTATGCCGCGCACACGCGACTGGCGTTGGGTACGCTGGCATCCCTTGAAGCTGACGATCCACGAGCCCATCATGCCCATCGGCAAGGGCCGCGAGAACATTGACTATCTCAAGGATAAGAGCTATGAGGCTGTGATGAGCGGACTGGTGCCCGAGTACCAATGCTACGTACGCAACGACGACCAATAACGCCGGATATATTTCGCCAATTTGTTGGCACTTTGCGTTTAATTTTATAATTTTGCAGAAATGGAAAATACATATCATCATGCATGAAAGTGACTCTATCGTAATCATTCCCACTTACAACGAGAAAGAGAATATCGAGAATATCATACGTGCCGTCTTCTCCTTGGAGAAGTGCTTTCACATCCTTGTCATCGACGACGGCAGTCCAGATGGTACGGCAGCCATTGTCCATCGGTTGATTGACAATGAGTTTGGCGATCGCCTTTTTATCATCGAACGGTCGGGCAAGCTCGGTCTGGGTACCGCCTACATCACCGGCTTTAAATGGGCTTTGCAGCGGAGTTATGAATATGTCTTTGAGATGGATGCCGATTTCAGTCACAATCCCAAAGACCTGCCCCGTCTCTATGCGGCCTGCCACGATGAGGGAGGTGACGTGGCCGTGGGTTCGCGCTATGTCACCGGCGTCAACGTGGTCAACTGGCCGATGGGTCGTGTGCTGATGAGCTATTTTGCTTCGCGCTATGTCAACTTCATCACGGGCATCCCCATCCGCGACACCACCGCCGGCTTTGTGTGCTATCGCCGTCGCGTGTTGGAGACAATCAATCTCGACGACATCCGCTTCAAGGGCTATGCCTTCCAGATAGAGATGAAATACACTGCCTACAAGATAGGATTCAAGATCAAGGAGGTCTCTGTCGTCTTTGTCAATCGTCGTGAGGGTACCAGCAAGATGAGTGGCGGCATCTTCAGTGAGGCCCTCTTCGGTGTGATGCGTCTGCGTCTTGACGGTTGGTTCAAGAAGTACCCCGAGATCAAAGGGTAGGCCAAGACATGAATATACACGATATACAGACACTTTATGGCCGGTTACCGCAAGCCGGCGCTCTGGTCAAATATTTGGAAGACATCTCAGTCAAGAGCGTCTTCCTTAAGGATATTGTGGGGTCGGCACTGCCGACTCTTTTTGCAGGTATTGCCCCACGGCTGGACAATATCTTTCTTTTCGTCATGCAGGATGCTGACGAAGCCGGTTACTTCTACAACGATCTCTTGTCCGCTGTCCTCAACACAGCCGAAAAGAAAGTCGCGGAGGAAATCAAGGCCGAACAACAAAAGAATTCTTCACAAGACACTCAGGCGGTCACGGACAGCAGTCAGCCTGCCGACTATGACGTCTATTATTTCCCCTCCAGCTATCGCCGTGCCGTGAAATACGGACAGCATGATGCCGCCAACGAGATTCTGCGCACGGAGGTGCTCGCCCAGATCGCAGCCCGCCAGCAACACACGGTCCATGACAAGCCACTCTTCGTCGTCACCTATCCAGAGGCCATGGCAGAACTTGTGGTCTCACAAAAACATATCGACGACCACCGGCTCTCGCTCAGTGTGGGGCAGCGGGTTGACATTGTGGAGGTAGAGCATAGGCTTCGCGACCTCGGATTCACCGTACAGGACTATGTCTACGAGCCCGGGCAGTTTGCTGTGCGCGGAAGTATCCTCGATGTCTATTCCTATTCCAGCGAGTTGCCGTTCCGTATCGACTTCTTTGGCGATGAGATCGACACCATCCGGTCTTTCTCCGTTGAGGATCAGCTCTCCAAGGAGCGGCGCAAGGAAGTGGAGATCGTGCCGGAACTGGCAAAGGAAACTACCGAGAAGGTACCTTTCCTTCGTTTCGTTCCCAACGACGCCATACTCGTCTGCCGCGACTTAAGTTTTATCTGCGACACGGTGGAGCAGGTCTATAACGAGGGCTTTTCCTCACAGGCACTCACCGAGCGTCTCGAAGACGCGACAGAGGTGGAGAAGGCCGAGATACAGCGTGACATGAACCGAGAGAGCGTACTTTGTTTCCCTTCGCAGTTGAAGGAGGACATATTGGAGCTTCGGCGTGTTGTCTATGGCCACACCGCCAAGGATACTCATGCCGTCCTCACCTTCCACGTCACGCCGCAACCGCTCTTCCATAAGAACTTCGATTTGCTCCGGCAGTCGTTCGAGGACTATCTCCTGCGCGGCTACCATCTCTATATCCTCGCCGACAGCCGCAAACAGCAACAGCGTCTGAAGGACATCTTCGACGAGATGGGTGGTGGCGATGCTTCGTCGATGGCTGCCGGCCGGGGGTCAGGTATCATCTTCACGCCTGTGGACAAGACCCTTCACGAGGGTTTTGCCGATGACGACATGAAGGCTTGCTTCTTCACCGATCATCAGATCTTTGACCGTTTCCATAAGTACAATCTCAAGTCCGACCGTGCCCGTGCTGGCAAGATGGCCTTGACGATGAAGGAGTTGCAAGAGATGGAAATAGGCGACTATGTAGTGCATGTCGACTTTGGCATCGGCAAGTTCGGCGGTCTCGTGCATGTGCCCATACAGAATACCAATGGGAAGACGGGTGAGCAGCAATACCAGGAGGTCATCCGTATCATCTTTCAGAACAACGACAAGGTCGACGTCTCCATCCACTCACTCTATAAGATCTCGAAGTATCGCGGCAGCGACACGGGTGAGCCGCCACGGCTGAGCACGCTCGGCACCGGAGCTTGGGAACGGTTGAAGGAAAAGGCCAAGAAGCGCATCAAGGACATCGCTCGTGACCTCATCCGCCTTTATGCCAAGCGCCGCCATGAGAGAGGCTTTGCCTTCTCGGCCGATAATTTCATGCAGCACGAACTGGAGGCCAGTTTCCTCTATGAGGATACGCCCGACCAGCTCAAGGCCACGCAGGATGTCAAGGCCGACATGGAGCGGGCCCGTCCTATGGATAGGCTTATCTGTGGCGACGTAGGTTTCGGCAAAACCGAGGTGGCGGTACGTGCCGCCTTCAAGGCAGCGTGCGACTCCAAGCAGGTGGCTGTGCTCGTGCCCACGACCGTGCTGGCCTATCAGCATTATAAGACATTCCGTGAGCGCTTGAAGGATTTCCCCGTACGCGTGGAATATCTCTCAAGAGCCAGAACCGCCAAGCAGACCAAGGACGTGCTCAGCGGCCTCGCTGACGGCAAGGTAGACATCGTCGTCGGTACACATAAACTGTTAGGGAAGAATGTAAAGTGGCACGACCTCGGACTGCTCATCATTGATGAGGAACAGAAGTTCGGCGTGTCCACAAAGGAGAAGTTGCGGAAACTGAAAAGCAATATCGACACCCTTACGATGTCCGCCACGCCGATCCCGCGTACGTTGCAGTTCAGCCTGATGGGAGCCCGCGACATGAGTATCATGCGCACGCCTCCTCCCAACCGCTATCCCATCCATACTGAATTGTGCACATTTAGTCACGAAGTCATCGCCGACGCCATCAACTTTGAGATGAGTCGCAACGGTCAGGTGTTCTTTGTCAACAACCGCATCTCCAACCTTCAGGAGATTGCCGACCTCATCCGTAAGTATGTGCCCGACTGCCGTGTGGTCATCGGCCATGGTCAGATGCCGCCCGAAGAGCTGGAGAAGGTCATCACCGACTTTGTCAACTACGACTACGACGTGCTGCTCTCGACGACAATTGTGGAGAATGGTATCGACATCCCCAATGCCAACACGATCATCATCAACGGTGCCAACCATTTTGGACTTTCCGATTTACATCAGATGCGTGGCCGTGTGGGCCGCAGCAACCGTAAGGCCTTCTGCTATCTGCTGGCTCCGCCACGCAGTGCGATGACGCCCGAAGCACGCCGACGCTTGGAGGCTCTTGAGACCTTCTCGGACTTGGGAAGCGGCTTCAACCTCGCTATGCAGGATTTGGACATCCGTGGCGCGGGCAATCTGTTAGGTGCCGAACAGAGCGGCTTCATGGAAGACTTAGGCTATGAGACCTATCAGAAGATTCTCAATCAGGCTGTCAGTGAACTGAAAAATGAAGAGCTGGGCGATCTCTATGCCGAGGAGCTCAAGGCCGGCGAGGACATCAAGGCCAGCGACTTTGTTGAGGACTGCGCCGTGGAGAGCGATCTGGAGATGTACTTCCCCGAGACCTATGTGCCCGGCAGTAGTGAGCGTATGCTGCTCTATCGTGAACTTGACGACATCGAGACCGACGAGGACTTGGCAGCCTACCGTCAGCGGCTCACCGACCGCTTTGGTCCCGTGCCGCCGGAAGGCGAGGAACTCATGCAGGTGGTAGCCCTTCGCCGGCTGGGCAAAGAAGAGGGTTGCGAGAAGATCATCCTCAAGCAGGGCACGATGAGCATGCAGTTTGTCTCGCAGCCTGACAGCCCCTACTATCAGAGCAAGGCTTTCGGCAGCATCATCCACTATGTGATGAACAATCCGCGTCGCTGTACCTTCAAGGACAGCCGTGGGCATCGGCTGGTACGTATTGCCCAGGTACCCAGTGTAGCAGAGGCCGTACAGGTCCTCAAAGCAATGAAGTGTAAGTAAATATACAACATCATTATTGAACTTCTCAATGTGGTCGAAAAAACGCACAAAATCGTTTGATATGTGCAATTCTGGATTTTTGCCACTTCTTTCCGTTCTCTTTGTTGTGAACGAAAAGAAGTGGCTCTTTTTGTTTCTTTTGTTTTGGGCTATAAAAACAAAACTTGCACGTATCTATTGATATGTGCAGGTTTGGGTTGAAAATATATAAAAATAGCTTAAAATGTCAGCGTTCATGTATGTTGCTTGTAGGATTATCTATACTTTTGTATCGCTAAAAAGGCAAAGTATAAAAGAGATATGAGTTCCGAAGAATACTATCATCAGGGTAATGAGCATCGTCGTCGGGGTGATTTCCCCGCCGCGATGAACTGTTATCTGCAGGCCATTGCTCTCGATCCCAACAGCCCCGCTGTGGTGGCGGAGAAGATGCTGGAAGACATCATGAACTTTTATTGTAAGGACATCTATAATCCTTAGCCGTGCTTCGTGTTGTGCTAAGAACAACGTCCTTAACCTATATAATACTCATTTCAGTTATGAAGAAAAACATTGGAGCCATTGTCGTTGACGTGGACCGTTGCAAGGGCTGTACGCTGTGTATGGTAGCTTGCCCGAAAAACGTCATCGCCCTGGCAGAGAGAAAGGTCAATGCCCATGGCTATCCTTATGTCGTGGCGGCCCGACCGACCGACTGCATCGGCTGTGCCTCGTGTGGCATTGTCTGTCCCGACGGATGCATTACTGTCTATCGTAAAAGAATCGAAGTGGCGGAGCCTTTGGCTTCTCCCCAGAAATAAGGAATCATGGAACAGGAAGTAACACTGATGAAAGGCAACGAGGCTCTGGCCCGCGCTGCCATACGCTGTGGTGTGGACGGCTTCTTTGGCTACCCCATCACTCCCCAAACAGAGATCATCGAGACGCTGTCGGCCTTGAAGCCTTGGGAGACTACCGGCATGGTGGTCGTACAGGCTGAGAGCGAGGTAGCGTCCATCAACATGCTTTATGGCGGAGGTGGCGCCGGCAAGCGCGTGATGACCACCTCGTCGAGTCCCGGTGTCGCCCTGATGCAAGAGGGCATCGCCTATATGGCAGGTGCCGAGGTGCCCGGTGTCATCGTCAACGTGCAGCGCGGCGGCCCAGGACTGGGTACGATACAGCCGAGTCAGAGCGACTATTTCCAGGCTACCCGTGGCGGTGGCAACGGTGACTACAACGTCATCGTGCTCGCTCCGGCTTCCGTGCAGGAGATGGCCGACTTCGTGGATCTGGCTTTCACGCTGGCTTTCCGCTATCGCAATCCGGCCATGATCCTCAGCGACGGCGTCATCGGTCAGATGATGGAAAAGGTGGTGTTGCCGCCTTTCAAGCCCCGCCGTACCGATGAGGAAGTCATCAAGGAATGTCCTTGGGCAACTACCGGACGTCCGAAAAGCCGCAAGCCCAACATCATCACCTCACTGGAGTTGAAGCCAGAGGTCATGGAGCAGCGTAATCTGCACCTGCAGGCCAAATACCGTGAGATCGAAGAGAAAGAGGTAAGATTTGAGACCGAACATTGCGATGATGCCGACTGCCTGATTGTTGCTTTCGGCAGTGCTGCCCGCATCGCCGAGAAGAGTGTGGAGCTCGCCCGTGAGCAGGGCATCAAGGCCGACCTATTCCGTCCCATCACCCTCTGGCCGTTCCCGAGCAAGGCACTGGCCGAGATGGCGAAAGGAAAGCGCCACATCCTCGTGGCAGAGATCAATGCCGGACAGATGATTCAAGACGTTCGGCTCGCTGTGGGCAATGAAGTACCCGTGAGCCATTTCGGTCGTTTGGGCGGCATTGTGCCTGACCCGACGGAGATCGTTGAAGAACTTAAAGCAAAATTGGAAGAAAATGGCAAGTGAAAAAATCAATAGGGAGGAAATCATTCAGCCGGAAAACGTTGTCTATCAGAAGCCGGAGCTGCTCAACGACGTGCCGATGCACTATTGTCCGGGTTGTAGCCACGGCGTGGTGCATAAGCTCGTGGCAGAGGTGATTGCAGACATGGGCATGGAAGAGAAGGCCGTCGGTGTATCACCGGTAGGCTGTGCCGTCTTTGCCTATCGCTATATCGACATCGACTGGCAGGAGGCTGCTCACGGCCGTGCGCCAGCTTTGGCCACTGCCATCAAGCGTTTGTGGCCCGACCGTCTCGTGTTTACCTATCAGGGCGACGGTGATCTGGCCTGCATCGGTACGGCTGAGACCATCCATGCACTCAACCGTGGCGAGAACATTGTCATCATCTTCATCAATAACGCCATCTATGGTATGACGGGTGGACAGATGGCTCCTACGACGCTTATCGGACAGAAGACCACTACCTGCCCATACGGCCGTGATCCGGAGTTGCACGGCTATCCGCTCAACATCACCGAACTGGCCGCTAAGCTGCGCGGCACCTGCTACGTCACCCGACAGAGCGTGGACACCGTGGCCTCGGTGCTCCAGGCCAAGAAAGCCATTCGCAAGGCCTTCGAAGCCTCGATGAAAGGAATGGGCTCTTCGCTCGTGGAGATCGTCTCAACCTGCAGCAGTGGCTGGCATCTCAGCCCGGTGAAGGCCAACGAGTGGATGCGCAAATATATGTTTGAGGAATATCATAAAGGCGACTTCAAGGATACCACAGGCTTGAAATAGTCTTTCACGGTTATAACGCAAGACAATGAAAAAGGAAATTATCATATCAGGCTTCGGAGGCCAAGGCGTGCTCTCCATGGGAAAGATCCTTGCATACTCCGGACTGATGGAGGGAAAGGAAGTGACATGGATGCCAGCCTACGGACCGGAGCAGCGTGGTGGTACGGCCAATGTGACGGTCATCGTCAGTGACGACCGCATCTCGTCACCGATTCTCAGCCACTACGATGTGGCCATCGTGCTCAACCAGCCTTCACTCGAAAAGTTCATGCCAAAGGTGAAACCGGGCGGAATACTCATCTACGACGGTTATGGCATCGCCGAGACGCCCCATCGCGACGACATCACGATCTATCGCATCGACGCCATGGACAAGGCGGCGGAGATGAAGAATGCCAAGGTCTTCAACATGATCGTGCTCGGCGGACTGCTCAAAGTCTGCCCAATCGTCAGTACCGGCGGTTTGCAGAAGGCGCTCTACAAGACGCTGCCGGAGCGCCATCATGACTTGATACCGCTGAATATGAAGGCAGTGGAAGAGGGACAGGGCATCATCAAGAAGGTGAACGGATAGTAAGATAGAGCGTTCATATTACTTTTCTGCTAAATAAAAACGACCTCCCACTTGACTTTGTAATATCGGTTGCAAGGTCTTGAGGAGGTCGTTTTGTTTTTATGTGTAACTACTTGTCAATGGTCAGTGGCACCTTTTCGAGGTTCTTCTCGATCTCGTCGTCCGTGACCGTATAGTTCGCCAGGTCGCCGTTGATATAGCTCATATACGACGGCATGTCGATGAGACCGTGGCCGGAGAGGTTGAAGAGGATGACTGGTGCCTTGCCTTCCACGTTGGCGCGCTTGGCCTCGCGGATGGTGGCAGCAATGGCGTGGCAGCTCTCCGGAGCCGGGATGATGCCCTCGGTCTGGGCGAAGAGTACGCCGGCGGCAAAGCTTTCGAGCTGAGGAATGTCCATACCGGCGAGATAGCCGTCCTTGAGCAGTTGCGAGATGATGACGCCGGCACCATGATAGCGCAGGCCACCGGCATGGATGTTGGCCGGTTTGAAGTCATGGCCAAGGGTGAACATCGGCAACAGAGGCGTGTAGCCGGCCTCGTCGCCAAAGTCGTATTCAAACTTTCCACGGGTGAGTTTCGGACAGCTGTTTGGCTCTGCGGCGATGAACTTCATGTCTTTGTGCGTGCCGTCGAAGATGTGGCGCATGAAGGGGAAGGCAATGCCGCCGAAGTTGGAACCGCCACCGAAGCAGGCGATTACTTCGTCGGGATACTCCCCGGCCATCTCCATCTGCTTCTCAGCCTCCAGTCCGATGACGGTCTGATGGAGGGCAACATGGTTCAGCACCGAGCCCAACGTGTATTTACATCCCGGCGTGGTGGTTGCCAACTCGATGGCCTCAGAGATAGCGGTACCCAAGGAGCCGGGATGGTTGGGGTCGGCCGTGATGATGTTCTTTCCGGCGCGTGTCGACATCGAGGGCGAGCCCTCTACGGTAGCACCGAATGTGCGCATGATCATCGAGCGGTAGGGCTTCTGCTGCATCGTGATCTTCACCTGATACACGGCGGCCTCCAGTCCGTAGAGTTTGGCAGCATAGCTGAGCGCGGCGCCCCACTGTCCGGCACCGGTCTCGGTGGTCACATTGGTGTCGCCCTCCTGTTTGCAATAGTAGCACTGGGGCAGGGCGGAGTTGATCTTATGAGAACCTAAGGGATTGGTCGACTCATTCTTGAAATAGATATGTGCCTTTGTGTCGAGCGCCTTCTCCAGTGCGTAGGCACGCACCAGTGGAGTGGCACGATAGTAGCAGTATTTGTCGCGCACCTCGTCGGGGATGTCGATCCATGCGTGTTCCTGGTCGAGCTCCTGCCGTGAGCATTCTTGATTGAAAATATGTGCCAGGTCGTCGGCATGGAGCGGCTTGTGGGTAGCTGGATTCAAGGGTGGCATAGGTTTGTGGGGCATCTCAGCTTGGATGTTGTACCACTGACGGGGAACATCGTTCTCGCCCAAAAGGAATTTCTTTCTCTTCATAATGATTGCTTTCTGTTTGACAATTTGCAGTTGGTGATTGTATTCCGATTGCAAACTTACACATTTTTCTTCAATTTCTTGCCTTTTGTGGACAATAAATTTCTATGGAGCTGTATATAATCAAGGTATAGGCTCTATATGGCTGTTCAAAATGACATCAAATGAAGGGAAAAGGTATCAAAATGCAGAAAATATTGTTTCCGGTATCTATCAAATTTATCTCAAGAATTTGAGAATAAGATAATTTTTAGGATCTGTACGAATAGAGTTTTGTCATCGTATGGGGTTGGGGTAATCATCAAATACGTTGAACTACACGATAAAAAACGTTTATTGAAGTTGGTCAAACGTTCGTTGTACATTTGGTCAAACAATCGTCGTTCAATAGTCTGACGGTCGTTTGACTATATGGCTGACGTTCGTTTGACCATTGTCAAATTGCGGTAATTTGTATTTAAGTATGGATGTCTCAGACTGTTATCCCTCTGTCTTGTAGCCCTTGTTCTGAGTCAACTTGTTATTGAGGTCAATGGCTTTTGTGGGGATTGGGAACACCGTGGTGTGGGTATCGCTCTCGCTCTCTATCGGCTGTCTGAGGTCGTAGGCCTTGTGGAAAAGACCGTAGCGGATGAGATCGCGCCGCCGACAGCCTTCCCACATCAGTTCGAGCAACCGCTCACGCAGAATGTTGTCGAGTGTTGCCGGACGACTGGGCATGCTCACGCGACAGCGGACTGCATCTAAGTCGCTCTGTCCGTTTTCTCCATTTCGTACTTTTGCTTCGGCACGCATGAGCAGCACGTCGGCGAAACGGAAGAGTACGATGTCGTTGTCCTGTAGTTTTCCGTCGGTGTAGGCCTTGCGGTCTATCTCGTATTTAGCCATGCGCGCCCCTGCAGTCTTCTCGTAGGGCGAGTAGGTGAGGTTCTCAGCCATCACCAAGGGCTGGTAGATGAGAGGCTCGCCATTTTCCATCTTCACCACCTTGCCGTCGACTTTCACCGTGTCGGCATAGAAGTTGATGGCAAAGCGCGTGTCGAGGCTGTCGGTACCGTAGCCGTAGGCATGGACCGTGGCGAGCGTAGCCGATGTGCCGTTCTCGGCATCCATGCCGAGTGCGCCGCCATGAGCGTAGTGGCGCGAGCGGAAGAGATAACAGAACTGGTTTTGGTATTTGATTTTGTCCATGGGTATGGTGAAGATGTTTTCCACCGAAGTCTCGTTGTGTACGCTGAAGTTGAAGGCATAGTCGGGCTGAAGCTGATACCCCTCTTTTTCTATTTCATTGCAGTAGTGGATGCAGGCCTGCCAGGCATTCATCGTCTGTCCATCGACGGTGAAGGTCATCGTCTTGCCGTCGGGCCGCTGGTTGTCGGTCCAGTCATCGTCGGCGTATACTTCGGCATTGAGGAAGAGACGGGCCAACAAAAACTGCGCTACGGGTCGCGTCATGCGTCCGTAGTAGTTACCCTCAAGGTTGCTATGCTCGTTGGCGAGGTAGGGCAGACATGCCTGCAGTTCGTCGATGAGGCTGTGAAACACGGTGCTGCGCTCCTGCTGCTTGACATCGGTGAATTTTTCCTGATCTTTGGTGACGTAAGGGATGCGGCCGAACATATCCATGAGTTCGTAATAGAACAGGCAGCGCACGGCTTTCACCTCGGAGGTATAGGACAGATACTCGTCGTCGGTGAGCAGGCTGCGGTTATCGTCGATGACGGCGAGGCTGTGGTTGCAGAGCATGGCCACCTTGTAGAGATAGAGCCATGTGTTGTAGAGCGACTCGTCGGAGGCTGTCCAACGGTGCTCGTAGAGGTTTTGCCAGAAGCCGCCGTCGTACCAGTCTCCGCCACGGATGGGGATGATGGCCTCGTCGGTGGTGAAAGTGTTGTAGTCGTAGAGCCCGCGCACGGTGCCCTCGAGACCTTGCGAGTCGCTGTAGCCTCCTATATAATTATATAAGGTGGCAACGGTGTTGATATACAGGTTGGTGCTGCTGTTATAGGCATTCTTCTCAGGAAGCAGTCCCTTGGTATTCTCGTCAACACAGGAAGACAGGGACAAGAGACAGGCCGCTATGGCGAAACAGAATAGAAGACGTTTAATGGGCATCATGGTGAATGACGGTTTACTTGTTGTCGGAAACGCTGAAACTTAGAATTGAATGCTCACCCCGAAGCTGAAGGTGCGGTAGACGGGATAGGACCGCTTGTCGTCGATGCCCAGTGTGGAGTCGACGACATAGCTGTTGATCATCGGCGTCAGTCCGCTGTAGGCCGTGATGGTGGCAAGGTTGTTGACCGAGGCAGACAGACGCAGACGGCTGATATAGCGTGAGTGCAAGGGTACGTTCCAACCGACGGTGAGGTAGTCGAAGTTGAGATAGTCGCCCCGCTCAAGCCAGTAGTCGGTGGTGCGCTGGTCTTTGATGTTCATGGCGGGTGCCTTCTTCATGACGTTGTAGTCGGGAAAGCTCGACATGTTCATATAGGTCAGCGCCGTGCCGTTGTAGATCTTGTGGCCGAAGGCGCCGTTCATCTGCAACGAGATGTCGAAGTCCTTGTAGCGGAAACTGATGTTCGAGCCGAGCGTCCATTTCGGTGTAGCTTGTCCGGCGATGTAGCGGTCACCGCCATCCTCAATGTTGACGCGTCCGTTGTGGTCGAGGTCCTCAATGTCGTACATGTAAGATCCGTTATCGTTCTTTACCAGACCTTTGCAGTGGGGCAAGTAGAACACGCCGACGGGCTGACCTACTATCTGATAGACGATGTTGTTTTCGCCGCCATGGAATCCGGCGCCGCTGAGTGAGCCGATGGACGTGATGTCAGGTGCCGTCAGGTGATAGCCGTTGTAGTTGCCCGATAGCGAGATGAGCTTGTTCTTTTGGAACGAGAGGTTGAGGTTGACGTTCAGCTCCATGTCCTTATGGCTGATGGCAGTGACGCCGAGTCCGAACTCTACACCTTGGTTGCTCATCTTGCCGAGGTTGGCGAGCAGTTTGTCAAAGGTGAAGGGCGGCACGGGCACATCGTACTGGTAGAGCATGTCGGTGGTGCGCGAATAGTAGTATTCGGCGGTGAGCACGACACGGTTGTGCCACAGACTGATATCGGTGCCGACGTTGAAGGTCGAGCGTGTCTCCCATCTCAGGTTTGGATTGCTGTTGCGGAAGAGTCCCATGGTTGTGGTGGGCGTGTTGTCGACCGATACGGTGCCGATGGGTCTGACGAGGTTTTGTGAGTAGTACGACGAGATGCCGCCGAGGTTTCCCGACTGTCCGTAGCCGGTGCGCAGCCGCATGATGCCGAAGAGATGGCTGAGAGGGCGGAAGAAGGGCTCCTTGGTCAGGTCCCAAGAGAAGGAAACCGAGGGGAAAGCGCCCCATTTGTGTCCGCTGGCAAACATCGAGCTGCCGTCAGCACGCAGGCTCGCGCCGAGGGTGTAGCGGCCGAGGAGGGTATAGCTCAGACTGCCCATGAACGAGAGCAGCGAAGGACTGTCGGCGTCGGATCCCGTGCCGCCATAGGGTATCGTGGAGGCTGCGCCGAGATTGTCGTAGCCCAGTTCATTGGTGGTGAGGCCTTTGACGAGCGTCCAGAATCCGCTGGCGTTGCTCTTCTGATATTCAGTCAGCAAGGTGGCTGAGAGATGGTGCGCGTCCCACGTGTCGTCGAACTTCAGTTGGGCATTGCCTAACCATGACTCGGTCTTGCGCTCGCTGCGTGTGGCCTGCCCTTGTGCCCATATCCAAGTCGGGCAGAAAGTGGCGTTCTCCAAAGAGTTGTAGCTGTAGGCACCGAGCAGGAGCAGGTGGAACGAAGGCTCGTTGTCGTTGCTCTTGCCACAGAACATCCCCATGAGGTTGAAGTCCATGTCGATATGCGTGTCGAAGTTGAGGCTCTTGGTGTCGTTTTTCTTTTTTAGCAGCACCATTGGGTGGTTGATCTGTTCCGCGGTGTTGTTCTTGTCGCCAGTGCCGTCAGCGTTGGTCGTGGCAGGGATGGTAGGGTTCTGTGCGGCCGCGCTGTAGAAGATCTCCCAGGGGTTGAAGAGGTCATGGTTTTTCTGTGACGAGCCGAAGACACCAAAGTCGATCTTCAGCAGATCGTCGAAGGCCCACTGCGTGAGGTCGGCCTTGGCGGCATAGTTGCGGTAGGAATTCGCGCGGATGATGGTGTTGTGATCCATGGCGCTCAGCGAGGCACGGTAGTTCGACTCCTTGGAGCCACCGCTGAAGGCTACGTGGTGGTTGGCGATGTAGCCGGTGCGTGTGATGGCGTCTTGGAAATTGGTGTTGCTGCCCTCATCTTTATAATAGAGGCCGAGCGCCTGCGCCGTGGCGATATAGCCCGGAGCGTCGAGCATGTCGAGGGTCTTGTATTTCGACTCAAAGCCGAGATTGCCGTCGTAGGAGATATGAAACTGAGTGCCGCTGCCACGCTTGGTCTTCACCTCAATGACACCGGAGGCACCACGTGAACCGTACTGTGCGGTCTCGGCCGCGTTCTTGAGGATGGTGAAGCTCTCGATGTCGGAGGGGTAGACCGACGACAGGGCGCTGAGGTCGGAATAGACGCCGTCAATGATTACGAGCGGGTCGTTGCCGCCGGTGATGGACGTGGTACCGCGCACTCGTACGGAGCTGAGCTGCGCCATACGGTTCTCGCCCGACGTGATGTTCACGCCGGCAGCCTGACCTGTGAGGGCGTTGAGCGGGTTGGTGACCAGGCCTTTGTTCATGTGGCTTTCGGTCACCACGTCGACAGATCCCAGCGAGGTGCCGTTGACAGTAAGGCTGTCTATGGGTATTTGCAGTTTACTCGGTCGCTTGCCGTGGTGTCGGCTCTGTGCGAGCAACGTGCCGGCGGGGAGACAGAGAAACAGAAGTGTCAGAAAAGCAGGAGTGCGCATGGTAGGTTATTGTTCAATCTTTTAGGAATTGAATAGCTGATTCATGGGAAAGTTTCCCCGTATGTTCCTTGGGTGAAAGAAGAGCTTCTATTTTTACTAAGAGTCTTTTCTGGAGGCTCTTGTCAAGATGAGAAGTTATGGTGAAGATGGCATCCACCATGGATGTGTCGTTATTATTGAGTTGTGTAGTATTCATGTCTCTTAGTTTTTTTGCAAAAATAAGTATTTTGAGTTAAACTCGCAAGGAAAAAAGGAAATAATTCCATCAGTCGTTTGGTAGAACCAATAATTTGAGTTATATTTGCAAAAAAGAAATCGCTATGAGTACATCTTCAAATACAATAACCTCGCCAAAATTGATAGTAACAATTGACGACTCTGCACTGCTGAATAAGATCAAGAACGCAATACAAATGCTTCGTGGTGTTGGCAGTATTTCTGTAGTCACGCCCAAAAAGTCTGATTTAGATTTGGCTCGTGAGGATGTTAAAGCGGGTAGAGTCACAGAATGGGATTCCGTTGATGAATTGTTTGATACAGTTTTAAAGTAATGAAATATCAACACTACCGAGGATGCCCACATTGACTCCGATTGGTTAATGGCGTGGAAACAAAATAATAATGAGGAACTGACGTTGTTGTTATTGACAACCGGTACTCACTCAGACCTCTTTGGAAAGAAAAGACGTTAATTACCATTGGAGAGAAAGACGTTCATTCTCTCATAATAAAAAATGCCACACTGCTTAGATCTTTCGACCTAAGCAGTGTGGCATTTTTTTAGTTGTATGATGTTCTTCGCTTACTTACCTTGCAGATAGCGCTCGGCCTCCAGTGCAGCTTTGCAGCCTGAGCCGGCGGCAACGACAGCCTGGCGGTAGGTGGGATCAGCACAGTCACCGGCGGCATAGACGCCCTCGATGTTGGTGCGTGGCGTGTCACCTTGTGTCTTGATATATCCAACCTCATCCATGTCGAGCTTACCACGGAAGATGTCGGTGTTGGGCTTATGACCGATGGCGAGGAAGAAGCCGTCGATAGGCAGATCGTATTTCTTCTCGTCGGCTTCACCCTTGCGGTAGACCACATGAGCACCTTCCACACCGTTGTCGCCGTAGAGACCGAGTGTATTGGTCTCATAGAGAATCTCTATCTTGGAATTGTCCTCCACGCGTTTCTTCATGATCTCGGAAGCGCGCAGGTAAGGCTTGCGCACGATCATATACACCTTGCTGCAGAGGTTGGCCAGATAGGTGGCCTCCTCGCAGGCTGTGTCACCGCCACCGACGACTGCAACGACTTTTTTGCGATAGAAGAAACCATCACAGGTGGCACAGGCAGAGACACCTTGTCCACGATATTTCTCCTCATCGGGAAGTCCGAGGTACTTGGCAGAGGCACCCGTAGCTACGATGATCGTGTCGGCCTCGATCTTCTCGCCACGGTCGGTGGTAGCCATGTAAGGCTTCTGGCTGAAGTCCACATCGGTGATCACACCGTCGTGGATGTCAGCATCGAAGCGTGCTGCCTGCTTACGGAAGTTCTCCATCATCTCGTTGGCATCGATGCCGTCAGGGAAACCGGGGAAATTCTCAATGTCGGTAGTCTGGGTAAGCTGACCGCCCATCTGCAGACCCGTGTAGAGCATCGGATTGAGGTTGGCGCGTCCGGCGTAGATGGCTGCAGTGTAGCCAGCAGGGCCGCTGCCGATGATTAAGCACTTTGTCTTCATGTTGTTCTCCTTTTCTTTTATGGTTGGTGGTTATAACAACGCTTCGATATCCTTGGCGATGTTGTCGATCTTCTCAGTGGGCTCATAGCGTTTCATTACCTGTCCCTTCTTGTTGACGAGGAACTTGGTGAAGTTCCACTTGATGTCGGGGTTCTCCTTATAGTTAGGATCAGCCTCAGAGAGCATTTTGTCGAGGATGGGGTAGATAGGATGTGTCTCATCCCAACCGGCAAAGCCCTTCTGTGTCTTGAGAAACTTATAGAGCAGGTCAGCATCGTCGCCGTTGACCTTGATCTTCTTGAATTGTGGGAACTCGGTGCCGTAGGTGAGCTTGCAGAAAGAGTGAATGCTCTCATCGGTGCCCGGTGCCTGCTGTCCAAACTGGTTGCAAGGGAAGTCGAGAATCTCGAAACCCTGGGCATGGTATTTCTCATAGAGCTTCTCCAGTTCCTCGTACTGAGGGGTGAAACCACACTTGGTGGCAGTGTTGACGATGAGCAGTACCTCGTTGGCATATTCGCGTAGGGACACTTCGTTACCCTTTCTGTCTTTCACACTGAATTCGTAAACCGTTCTCATTTTTGTTTTATACTTGGCTTTATCTATGTTATGTTTTACAATCTTAAAGTTGAGCGTTCTCCCTTTCTGAGACAATGCAAGGCAAAAGTACAAAAAAGAATGGAGAAAGCCCTTCTTTTGCCGGTTATTTTTGATTAATTAATAGCGGAATTCTCTTCACACAGTAGGGAAATCCCTCTCACAAATATCCGATTTCCCGTTGCTGTTTAACAGAAATGCGTTAACTTTGCGGCATCAATAACATAAAAATGAAAAGGCAATGAAAAAGTTAATGTCTATAATCTCAATGCTGTTCCTCGCGCTGACCGCCACCACGCTGGTCTCCTGCGACGACGACAGCGATATTGCAACCACCCTCGAAGGAACGTGGAAAGGCGATATGGAAGTGCGTACATATTATGATGGACAATATTATCAGGCTGTGTCCTCAGAGATCTGCTTCGTGCAAGATCCATATACCTATTCTTCAGGAACGGGTTATTGGATCGACTATTACCGGAACTCTCCATGGCGCAACAATCAGGTGGCCAACCATATCAAGTGGGCGGTGTCTAACGGCGCTATCAACGTGTACTTTGTCGAAGAAGGTACATCTTTGGAGATTCGCAACTATCGTTTGTCTAATGGCTATTTCGAAGGTACCATCTACCATGACAACCAAACTGTCAACTTCAGTCTCCGCCAGGTGTCCTCACCCAACTGGAACAGTTATACCGATTGGGGCTACGACTACGATGACGACTATTACTATGGTGGTTATGCCAAGAAGAATGTTGCCGGCACTCGCGCTCAGGCTGATAGCACGGCAAAGCCGGTGAGACATTTCGGAAAGGTAGAATAAGGTAGATCACTTATTGAAGATTAAACATTCTAAGATATGAAAGCGTTTAAGATAATGATGACAGTGGCAGTGATAGCTGCTATGCCAATGCTCTTCACAAGTTGTGACGATGATCCGGATTACTGGTACGATGACTGGTATGATGGCTGGACTTGGGGCGACGACTATAACCATCGGCCAGATGACGATGATGTCGACAACCAGGACTTCTTCGTGGCTATGGCGCAGACACTCAGTGGACAGTGGCGAGGTGACATGAGAGCTTACCAAGTCAATGAGCAGGGAGTAGCTGTCGACAGTATCTACTATTCGACCGACATCGAGTTCGTGCAATACAACAATACAGCTATATCGGGTACAGGTACGCAGTATGACTACAACCCTCAGACGAATGAGAAGGAGATGCAGCGTGACTTCACCTGGTACATCGATCCGAAGACGGGCGACATCTATATCACCTACAAGGAAGTGCACGAAGGCGGCTCCACCACAGACTATGTCATGCGTGTCGCCTACGATGATTTGAATCTCAACGACCGTATGTTCACCGGCTATCTGTGGTCTTCGGATGGTGGCGATGTCGATGACTTCTGGTTCGATCGCTACACCGGAAATGCCAAAGCAGCTACACGCGGTGCCGACAAGGGCAAGACACATTGGAAGGTGGTGATGACTGCAAAGAAGTGATCAGTTCACAATAAAGATGTTTTGAGTTCATCCGTTAAATAGGTACACGATAATCGTTTAGACTTTTAACGCTCCATCTTCTATGGAATAACAAATATAGCCGAATATATAAAAAATATTCTTGATATTCATTAATATTCTTTATTCCATATAGCGGAACGTTAAAACTTCAAACAATGAATGTGCCTATTTAATGGATGATTTTTGTTTTATTCCAGTCCCCATAGCGCATCGTTGGGCTCAGCGGCTTCGATGACACGTTCTCTGTCGTCGGGCAGATTGCAGAAGAAGTCGATGCCTGTGCGCTTCTCCAGTTCATCGATGCTGCACGCATAAGCCTTCAGGCTTGTGCTATAGTCGTTTTTGTGCTCAAACCATAGACCGAGAGCGTTGTACTGTCCATTTTTGACGCGAAGGATGGCTGCAAAGAAATATTTAGGGATGACCAGTCCAGTGTTGGAACGGGAGTAGTTGTTGTTGTCTATCGTGCCACCCTTACATATATATAAGGTGTCGCGGAAGGCATCGCGGTTCCAACCGATGATATCATCAAAGCTGTTGCCATGGATCTTGTTCTCCATATAGATCCACACACCAGTGTTGAAACCGTTGAGCTGCGGTTGGATATTGCCAAGCAAATATGTCTGCCGGTTGGCCTCCTTGGAGTTGAGGCGGTCGGCAGAAGGACAGATATGGCCACGGTCATAGTGAGGAGTCATCTGACTGTAGTCTGTTAATGTCGTGCGGTAAGCGGCAGGTATCAGCTCGTCCTCGGCAAAGGGGTCCCTTCCGTGCCACCAGCCATTACGGCTGCCGGTTCTAATGCTGTTCTTAGGGTCGAGGCGGTAGCATGTCCAGCGCTGGGCATGCAGGCCGTCGTCCCATTCCACGATATAGTTCACGCCAAACGCATCGGTCCGATGAATGATGATGCGGCTGCCGTCTTTGATGCGTGGCATTTCCATGCGGGCATATTCGGGAAATACCTGAGCATTGTTGGCATTGGCATTAGCATTAGCACTGGCTGTTTTCCCGTTGTCATCCCCGGAGCATGAATAAAAGACAGGGAGGGTAAGGGTAAAGACAAAGGCTGCAAGCCACGTCCGGCAGGCGTGACGCTTATAACCATTTTTATTCTTTTGGATCATGTTCTCAAGTTTTTAAACGAAAAAAGCGCGATCAAACGTATATGCAACTACGTCTGATCGCGCTTCTATTCTGTTGGCTTTGGTATTTACTTCTTCAGTTTGCCGTAGCGGCTCATGAAGCGGTCCACACGACCAGCCGAGTCGACGAGCTTGCTCTTGCCCGTGTAGAACGGATGCGAAGAGCTGGAGATTTCTACCTTTACCACGGGGTAAGTCTCACCCTCAAACTCTACAGTGTCGTTGGTCTTGCATGTAGACTGTGTGAGGAACATATCGCCGTTGGACATGTCCTTGAACACGACGGGGCGATAGTTTTCTGGATGAATACCTTTTTTCATTTCTTTAATTATTCGTTTTGTTATAGATTTCTATGATCACGTTGCGGGTATTTCACGACCCTTGGAGCGTAATTGCCTGCAAAGTTACCACTTTTCTCCCGCTCCACCAAATTTCTCGCTGATTTTGTTTCTAACTTCTGCTAATTAAGCTGTATTGAAGTTCCGTTGTCACTATAAATGCAAACCGTGGTTTATATAAACCGCCGTTTACATTTGCTTGTCCTTTGTGCCTTTCTGTATGCTTTTCGTTGTCTCCTCCTCTATTCTTAGAACACCTTGCCGAAGACGATGTTGATGAAGGTCTTTACGAGTATTTTTGCATCGAACCACCACGAGCGGTGCTCAAGATAGTAGAGGTCGAGATCCAGCCGCTTGAGCATCTTCTCCATCGTGTCGGTATAACCATTATACAAGGTAGCGTAGGAAGTCACCCCCGGCCGTATCTGATAGAGGTATACATATCGTGGGTCGTGCTGGATGATCTGATCGATATAGTATTTCCGTTCCGGGCGCGGGCCAATAAATGCCATGTCTCCCTTGAAGACATTCCAAAGCTGAGGTAGCTCGTCGAGGTGATGTGCACGAAGGAAGGCACCCACATGAGTGAGTCTTGGATCGTTGTCTCGTTCCAGCAGTTGCGGCTCGCCATCTTTCTCGGCATCCATTCTCATACTGCGGAACTTATAGATGTAGAAAGGTTTGCCGTGCAATCCTATTCTCTCTTGCTGATAGATGAAAGGTAATCCGTCTTCTAACCTGATAGCTAAAGCACAGATTCCCATTAGTGGAGCGAAGATGATCAGACAGAAGGCTGATAAGCAAATGTCAAAGATCCGTCTCATCTCACTTCCACCTTTTTCCTTCTTTTTATGGCAACGTTCACGCAGATATTAAAGGCTATGTATATGATCACATCCGCCAAGAGAGAAATATTTGCATTGTTCAATGGACTCAGGGATCTATTGATAAGAATGAATGCTAAAGCCAAAGCAATGAGAGCTAATAAAGCTTGATGTTGTGTGAGGCCAGCTGCTAACAACTTATGGTGAATGTGGTTCTTATCGGGCTGAAATGGCGACCTATGATTCATGATTCTGAAAAAGAAAACTCTCACCACGTCAAAAATAGGTAAGATAAAGAAGGACCATGCAATCGAGAAAGGCTGGCTATACTGGTCGGCATAAACAGACATCTTTATGGAATAATTGATAAAGAGGAAGCCTAATAGGAAACCGAGGGTAAGACTTCCTGAATCGCCCATGAAGATCTTTAGTCCTTTTTCTGCAGAGCCAAACAGATTGAAGAACAGATATGACAACAAACATCCGATGATGCCACATATCAATACGCAATAGGTAAGGTAACTCAGTTTCGCATAGAGATAGTAGAAACCGCAAAGACCGATGATGGCCAGTGATGCCGCAAGGCCGTCAATGCCATCAATAAGGTTGATAGCATTGCAGACAAATACGATGATAAAGACTGTCAGGATGCTCCCCAGCCATTGCGGCATCTCATAGATGCCGAAGAGTCCATAAAGATTGTTGAGGTAGAAACCAGCCAGTGTTAGGATCACACCAGAGATAATCTGTAGGGTGAACTTCACGGGCGCGTTAAGACCAATCAAATCATCGATGATACCAGTCATATAGATCACAAATAGACTGATGACGACATGCAGTGAGCTAAGGTTGATATGTATGATCTGTGAATGATATTGAAGTCTCAAGAAGTCGAATGTGATCAGCACAGCCACCATCATACTGGGTATGAAGACGATACCGCCAAGTCGTGGAATCGGATTTTTGTGTACCTTCCGTGCATTCGGCATGTCATAGAGATGCTTCTTCTTGCAGAATTTGAGTATAAGGGGAGTAAATGCCATACCACATACGGCACTCGATATCAAAGTCAATAATATGATGTATATATCTATTGTCATAAGATGTTAACACAGTTCTTGATAATAACTTAGAACTTGTAAATATATTGTATGATTAAGCAAAAATTATATCTGTCTTGTTTTTCTGATTTGATTTATTTTGCCGTTCCAAGGAAAAAGGCTATTTTTGCACTACATTCAAAACTGACAATCATATATGAAGATATCCATTGTAACCGTATGCTTTAATAGCGCAGCTACATTAAGTAACACGTTAGAGTCCGTCCTTTCACAATCTTACCCTTTTATTGAGATGGTGATAAAGGATGGGGGTTCTAAAGATGGCACGCTTGACATCATCAGACATTATGAGCCTTTGTTCCAGGGACGGTTAAAGTGGAAGTCAGAAAAAGATGGTGGTATCTACGATGCAATGAATGAAGGCATCAAGATGGCAACTGGCGATGTCGTTGGTATCTTAAATTCTGATGACTATTTTACCTCATCTGATGTGGTTGAGAAAATTGCCGATTGCTTCTCAATGCACTCGATAGATGCTGTCTACGGAGATATACATTTTGTCCGTCAGGGTAATCCTCAAAAAGTCGCCAGATATTATTCCTCAAAGATGTTTCGGCCTTTCTGGCTTCGCTTTGGTTTCATGCCAGCTCATCCGTCCTTCTATGTGCGCAAGAATGTATATGAGCAGTACGGGGGGTATCGCACAGATATGAAAATAGGATCTGACTTTGAGATGATGGTCAGATTATTCCGTCGCCATCACATTAGAGCAAAGTACATTCCCATGGATTTCGTCACCATGCTGATGGGAGGTGCCAGTACTGCAGGCTTCTCAAGTCATCTGCTTCTTGCCAAAGAGGATGTGCGTGCCTGTAAACTCAATGGCATCTATTCAAATCAGTGGATGATGTATATGAAGTATATTTATAAGCTGTTTGAATTTAAAATTTGAGATCATGTTGCTATTTTGTATTAGCCAAGCAAGCATTTTCTTCTTTCCTATGTTTGGCTGTTTGTAGTAGGAGATCTTTGACTATATTTAATCTGAATTTTATTTTTCCCCATGTATGATACTTGCTTTTAGCTGCTGTAGTGGAAGCATTGTCACCATGTCTGCAAAACTTAATTAGTTTATCCGGAATAAATTGAACTCTGTAATGAAAGGCGGCAACGTTGCCAATCCATATATCATGCATAGGTGTGTTGCGAGGGAAGGGGAGAGAATCTTCCAGTACCTTGCGATTAAAAGCCATACAACAGCCTAGATACCCGTTTTTAATTAACAAATTGTAGAATTTTCCATTACGTGTTCCATTCAACTTATAGAATGAATCTGAAATAATATGGTCTTCATCATCAATGACTATGTTATCACTGACAACACAGTCTGCTGTTTTGAGATATAGAAGTGTTACCTTTACCTTATTAGGCATCCACTCGTCGTCTTGATCTGACAAAAAAATATAATCTCCTTTTGCAGCCTCAAGAGCTTTTTCAAAGTTCCAAATGGGTGAATGTCGATGGGGGCCTTCTATTATTTTAATACGTTTGTCATTCAAGCTCTCAATAATAGGCAATGTATCATCTGTTGAACCGTCGTCGGCAATTACAACTTCGTCATTTTCCCCGAGTTGAGGCAAAATGGAATTAAGTTGTTTTTTTATAAATGTTCCTCCATTATAGGTTGCTATACAGACTGAAATCATGTTTAATGAAGTGATAATATAATTTTAGAAATTCAAGATTGTGTGTTCTCCAATAGAGAGCAAGGGTATGTTTAAATACTTGAAGTTTAATAGCGGACGGTATGCAAAAGTGACGAGCGCCTTCAAGATAGAACTTGTACCTTCTTAATAGTTTTTTCGGATCACTTTCGTTATTTGAGAAAGACTGCTCACCAACGCAGTCAAGTACATAGAAATAATCTACATTCTTGTTTAACCTCACAAAAAAGTCATAGTCAGCAAAATCTAGAGGTATATTTTCATTATATCCAGACACAGAAAAGAAACTTTCAAGTTCTATACATGCCCCACTGTTTACAGGTAAAAAATCCTGCAAGCGATTTAGACCAGGATGTTTTAGATTCTTTACCGTCTTTTGTAATGGGTTCTTTGTTGGAGAGAAGGTCTTTCTCCCATTATCATATTTTAATAGTGGGGTGATGACTCTTATCAAAGGTTTTTCTCTCAGAACATTATATATACTTTCTATATATGTCGACGGAAGAATGGTGTCATCGTCAAATAAGACTATATGGCTAAATCCATTTTGCAGAGCCCATTTCGCACATTTATTATATGCTTTTGAAACGCCGGGGTTTGATGGGTCGTGAAGATAATGAGTCAAGTGATTCTCATACTTTTTATTCGACGCAATGTAAGAATTGTCATAAATCAGAATTTCTATCTCTAGTTTTGAAAAAAGAGATTTGTATATATTGCATTTTGACCAATCCTTCTCATAGATAATAATGACTGGTAATATTTTCATTTCATTCGAATTATCTAAAAAGATTATAAACACCCAGATGCTCATTTGCACATTTTGCCCATGAAAATTCGAGAACTCTTCCCCCCCCTAATGATACAAGTCTGGTTCTCAGTGTTTGATTTTCATAAACCTCTAACATTCTTTGTAACATTTCTTTTTCTGAATATGGGTCGAAGTACAGAGCTGCATTCTCTGCAATTTCTGGGAAACAGCTTGCGTTTGCTAAAATTACAGGGCATTTACAGCTCCAAGCTTCTAGGATAGGCATACCAAATCCTTCGTAGAGGCTGGGAAATACTAGAGCAATAGAATCTCTGTACAATTGTATCATTTCCTGTTCTGTTGCTTTTATCGCAATTAAAGCATTTTCTATAGAAAGAGAAGAAAACAAAAGATGCTCTTCTTCTGTAAATTCGTGAGAGGTACAAACTAATTTTACGTTATTGTTGATTCTATGGAATTGAGCAAACGCATACGCAAATCTCTTAAAGTTTTTATATGCAGATCTTCTTCCGACATATAAGAAATATTCTTCTTTTATAATCCTCTTTTTAGAGACCGTTTGCAAGTCTGGTATCTCTATCCCATGATAAATTACGTGTACTTTCTTTTCGTCGACATCAAAAAGATTCAAAAGATCTTTCTTAGTATTTTGGCTTACGGCTATGATCGCATTTGCTCTGCGTAACGCCTTTTCTTGCTTCTTTACAATTTGCGGATGTGGATCAATTGTAGATAAATTTGAATCATGATACGTTACTACTAAGGGCTTTTTACCAAGTTCCTTATAGAAATAATTATCGAAGTCAGTTTGATGTAAAACATCAAAATCCCCTTGACCTATTTTGTATTTTGTATATATTCTATTGATTCTTTCAAGTACAGAATCTTCACCATTAAATCTCTTTTTTGTAGTATGAATAATACCCGTAGTCCGCGCATACTCATTTATCGACCACAAAGCTGTTGTCTCCCATAAGTTTTGTGGCAGATGGGAAATCATCATAACGAAGTACTTTGAGGCACCTCCATATAGTTGATAAAAGAGATGATGGTCAAATAATACTTTCATATCTATTGATTTTAACTACTGTATGTTTTATTAAGTAAATGGAGATTCCCAAATACAATGATATTCTAAATCTCTTGTTCTGTATCTGAGGTGCTTTGCTGGTACACCACCTACTACTTCATAAGCAGCAACATCATGCGTGACAACAGCTCCTGCACATACTATAGCTCCAGTACCAATGGTAACGCCTTGCAAGATTGTACATCCAACACCTAACCAAGCATTGTCTTTAATAATTATAGGAAAGTATTGTGAATAAAACTTTTTTGAGTCTATGTCATGACTACCTGTCACTAATTTTACTTCGTGTGATATCGATACATTACTTCCTATACTTATACCACCTCTAGCATCAATGAAACAGCCTCGATTGATATCAGTGCACTCTCCAATATTTATTCTCCTTGGTGCCATTAGATAACATCTTTTCATAATAAAAGACTTTTTCCCTATTTTGACACCTATCTGCCTTAAGAGCCACTTTCTAATATTCCAGAAAGGGATATGAGGAAGAATGTCATTTACTAAATATTCATCAATGAAAGCAACCAGATATTTGTAAAACAGGGTTTTTATAAATACCAATTTTGTCGCTGTTTTAAAGAGGAAAAGAATTTTCTTTATTTGGTGCCTGGACGTAGAAGTTATTTTGTAGTTATACCATGCACTTTTAAATGGATGATTGGATGTACCGTCTAATTCGTATTGCTCTATAAAGCGATCTGTTTTTCTAAATTTGTATCCTGCTTTATAGACTCTATATATCATCTCCCAGTCAAGAGCATAGCTTAAAGCTTTTCTCTTACTAAGGTCAAATGTAAATTCCTTCTGAACCTTTGCTCTAATTAAAGAGGAACCATGACGAAATATTGGGCTATACTCGAGAAAATCTGGATTAGGACTGGCCTCTATACTCATCTTGTCTCCATTACAAACTTCAATGCTGTTGCCATAAATTACATCCGTATGTGAGAGATCTTCAATGTTCATTGCGTCTTTCAAAGAATTTGAATTTACGTAGACATCACCACTATTAAGAATATTAATCCATGTTCCAGTGCAATGAATTATACCTTTGTTCATAGCATCATATATTCCATCATCTTTTTCAGATGAGAAATAATCAATCTTATCAAGATACTTTTTGATTATCTCCACAGTACCGTCTGTACTTCCACCATCAATTACTATATATTCTTTGTTGTGCCATGTTTGAGAGAAGAAACTTTCAATGGTTTCTTCTATGTGTTCAACATCATTGTAAACGACAGTGATAACGCTAATTTTGTCTTGTAACATATTGGTGATATTATTTTCCTTTCAAACCTCCTGTTCTATTTTTTATATATAGCTTTTCCTGATAGCTACCATGTTTGAAAAGAATGTTTTCATATTTAAAATCTGTTGAAGATGCTGCTGTTATAGATATTCTAAGTATACAATATAGTATCATGAATACTTTGAATAGTCTACGATTATTATCGTATTTAAAACATTTAGAAAGATCCAGCCAAGTTACCCAGTAACCAAATGAAAACAAATAAGTAATTCTGTCACTCAATACTTGTAATTCGCTCAATAGAAATGATAACAGCAGGTATGCCACAATTCCATTAAAATATATGGCGTTGTCTTTCCTCAGTTCTTTCAATTCATTATAATAAAGGAAGATCAAGGCTCCTGTAAAAAGTCTTTCTATATATCCAATAGAAAGTGTCTTACTATCATTAAGTAATTCTGTATATGCTTTTACTTTATTCTGCAAATCACCGCCTGTACCTAATACGCCAACTATAGAAGGTATAACAGAAATGTGCAATATGAAAATAACATTTGTAATTATAAAAAGTACGAGGTATACCCACTTATTACACCTTTTATTAAAGAAGAAATATAGCGGATAGAAAAATAGGGAAGATGTATGGAATGTTAATGCCAACGTGCATAATATCATGTATGGAACGATCTTTCGCTCTTTGATAAATTCAATAGAATTAAGAAAAATCATTATGGCAATGGAATTTCTTAATAGGTCGGTACTAATAATGAAGCCATTAAAAGTTACATATAGAATGAGAGCATAGGGTGTGTTATCTACAGCCTTTCTGAGGAATCGTACTAATAAAATTGTGTCTATGAGGGCAACAGTGAACTGGAAAAAGAAATATTCGTTGTAAATGGACTTGCATATGAAGCAAAGTAATGTAAATCCAGGTTCAAAGTCTCCTTCTTTCAAACTATAGTTTACAACATCATCAAAGGTACATCTCTTGAAAAAATCATAGTATATTGTCCAATCTCCTGCAATAAAGCCTCTAAAACCAAAGAAGAAGAAAAATATGACAACTGCTGCAATGGAAAAGTATGTTTTATACTTAACATCTTTTACATGGTCTTGGTATAAACCACATATGAACAAAGAGAGAAATAGAACAATATATGGAAGAGCAAGACTCATTTTCCTTTTGCTTTAAAGATCTTGTCTTTGAGTAGCAGAACCCAAATTGCATCAACAAGGATACCAATGATTGTCCACAATATGACGACGAAAGACCTTGGAGTGCTTGATGCCTGAATTGGTACTGATGCATCTTGGATCACAGTAAATGCTGGAGTTACTTCTTGTAATTTTGCTTTTGTATTTTGCAATTGTGCGGAATATTGTGTATAAGCATTATATTTCAGTTGCATCTCATTTTCTAACTCGTCGCGCTTGGAAATGAAGGATTGTAGTTGTACATCTTGATTGGCATCACAATAAGCTGCATATTTCTTTTGTATGGCCTCATAGCTCTGCCTTGCCTCCTTATAGAGTCTACTGTAATACGCTACATCAGCTTTAGCCTTTTTGGTCCTATAATATGTAATGTATTCTTGTAATCTGTTCTTTAATGTGTCTGCGATAATAGCAGATACCATAGGGTCTATATCCGTAACATTAATCGTAATGACACTTGTTTTTTTATCTATGATACAGCTTATAGATTTTTTTATATCCTCACACACACTATAATCTCTCTTTGACAACTCAAGGATATCGGATTTATCCTTTGGCTTGTTTGATTTACTAATTTCAGGTCTTTGAAGGTGCTTCTTAATCCACTTAGTAGGATATGTCCAAAAGGGCGGCTTGTTATCAGTTAATATATGGGTATAATAAGTTTTTGTGTCTGACTTATTCTTTTGCCTTACGGACACGTTAAAAAGTTTTATAACAAAATCATTAGAAGCAAAGATGTCTGGATAAATTTCCGGATAAAGAGCGTCCATTGATGTTTTTGTGTTTCCTAAATCTATTCCAAAGTTAGAAGCCATGTCAGACAGAGTCGAGTTTGCTCCTATACCTCCACTTGACAATTCTGGGGCAAGCACAACGGTACTCGTGTAATGTTTAGGCGTATTAAGAGCCACAACTACGCCTATAATAGCAAATACCAGTATAAAGAGGCCTAAAGATTTTTTATTTCGTAAAACTTTTATAGTAAGTCCTACGACATCTATTTCTCTTGTTCTATTTTCTTGTTCCATCTTAATTTATTGTATAATATTATTCTCTTACGTATACTCTATTTAAGTCAAAGAGACATTCTGTATACATTTTATCTTTATTGTGTGCATTATTTATTCCAAATGCCTTTTGCTTTCTTACCAATAAGCAGCCTGCATTGATACAGATGCACAGTGCCCATCAGGATATAACAGACGGCCATGCTGAGGATAATACCTATCATTCCGATTTTCCCGCCGAGGAGGATGATAAAAAGCAGATATAAGATAGTTCCGGCAACAGATGTTATGATCTGCACCGTAATTTTATTCAGTCCGTTTAAGAGGTACGTAACGCAGTTGTTGAAATTGAAAGCAGAAATATATAAAAGCACAGCTACTGATATCTGAATGGGAACAGTAACAGATGCTCCAACCCATACCTTATAAAATATATTGCAGATTACTAAAAGCAACAAACCTCCAATAACTGAGAGCCCCCATAGCTTTAGCGCCTTGTTGAATGTTGCTCTGATCCATGTAAAGTCCCCTCTAACTTGTGCGTCGGTATAGGCATTCCACATTGGAGAAATGATGACGGTGTAAGCTATCGCCAGGAGGTTGAAGAGTTTATAGGCAATATTGTAGACAGTGACAGATGTCGGTCCACAGAAATGGCTGATAATGACGTTGCTTCCTCCGAAGATGACCAGGCAACTTGTTATTTGGATGGCAAAAAATCCGAGTCCCTTGCCTACGATGTTCTTCAGCAACAACTTGTCATAGTACCTCCATGAAGGGCGCAGCTGTTTGTATTTATGAAAGATGGGTATAGCCGCAATCAAGTAAACTAAGACAGGAGAGAGCGTGAATGCTGTTACGACATAAATAAGGTTCCCTTGAGTCGTTTTCGTTAAGATAAAGACGATGACGAGTCCAAGTACGCTGCCTGCAGTGGTGAGGACATCGTTCAAGCCATATTTTTGTAAGGCGATAAAGACAAAGCCAATGTTCTTGAGGACAAAGTTAGCAAGGGTGAACAGGACTGCGATGATCAATGCGTTCTTTAGCACATCGTTGGGAAGCGCATAGGTGTTGAATATCTTATTGAAGTCCAGCGACAAACATGGGATACATAGTAGACCTAAACCTATGGAGATGAGTGTCAGTACGCAGAGTGTAGTGCTCAGGTAAGCACGCGCGGTCTTATAATCGTTGGCTGATATAGCTTGTGTCATATAGTTTCTCATGCCGTTACCCAATCCCACATCAAAGAATGAAAACCAAATTAAGATAGATGTAATAGTCATCCATATTCCATAGATCTCATTGTCAAGATAGTGCAATGTTACAGGAACAATCAAAAAGGATGTCAACATCCCGGTAGCTTTCATAGCAGCAGACAACAAAATATTATTCCTCAGATTACTATTTCGTTTGTCTGATGATTGAAATATTTCTGTAATGTTTTTAAGATTCATTCTTTTTGTTGCAAGGTCGGCCTACTATGGGCTATAATTTCATTTCCTATACTGGCTATGTCGGATTTCGTGTTATTGCTGTCTCGAACTTCGTGCATTGTGCATCTTTGAAGCACGATATGCACATTGATGTGTGTCTTACTGTACTATGCTTCTCTACAATGACTGATGAATTCTTTTGGAGTCATGACGATAGCATTCAGATCTCGGAATCCCTTCTGGTCTCTTGAAATAATGATAGAGGGGGCAGCTGTTTGTGAAGACTCATATTGAACCGCATCTTCAAAATCGTATGGTAGCTTCTTTATAGCTTTTAAAATACAATCTTCATCAATAGAAGTAATATGTATATTGTGAAGAATACCTTCGATCTTTTGGAGTACAATCTCCTTGGGGAAAAACTTCCTCATTACATACGCACAATTGATAATGGTCAATGAAGATACGAATGCCTTAACTAAATTACGATTAATAAGCTCAAAGATGATAGCTGCGTCATCGTAAAAATCTTTTCGGCAGGCTAAATAATCTACCACGACATTGGTGTCAAGAAAGATATTCATTTGGCTAAGTTCTCCCACATCTTCTCAGTCTCTTTATCAAAGTCCACATCTTTTGGCAAGGCTCCAATAACGCCGTTTCTAACTCTCTCTGATATTTGGAAATTATGGTCAATCTTAGGGAATGTAATCTTCTCATCATCTTTTGAATAGATGATGCGTTTGATGGCTTCCAATGCTTTGCGTAGCTTGCTCTCATCATTAGCTATATAGTTGAGATTGTTATAAATCTCTGCATTCAGTTCAAATGTTGTCATGCTATGATATTTTCTGTTATCACTGCAAATATACGAGATTTATGGCAAACGCGCAAGAAATGGAGGAAAAATCGAAGCACGTACTCTTTTGTATTCCATATGGATCTCCATGAATTGACCATGAATTTCTCATAAATATAATAATATTCACTTGGGTTCATGAATAATTCGTGGGCAATTTATGACGATTCTATGTTCAATAAAGCAGAACTTAATATTCATGAATCACGCCGTCTAAAGCTTTTGGCTGATATCGCCTGAGTCGCTCACCCTTGGTATTCCCTGAGCTCAGCGATCACATCATTCAGAATATAGGTGTCGCTCATCGTGTGGAGCTGAGTTGTTGGAGTACTTCTTCTCCTCCCCTCATCATCGTGGTGAGGGTGACTGCCGCCGGAGGCGGAGCGAAGGAGAAGAGTCCGCATTGGACCTCAGAAAGTGAAGTCGCAGAGTCGTCTACTTAGCTGGGCACATGCCCGGTATGTCTGATTGCGACTTTATTTCGACAGGTTGGCGATGGTGGCGATCATGGCGGCGATACTCGACATGCTCGAGCCGAGGCTCATCGTCTCAGCCAGGCTCATCTTGCGGGTGAGCTTCGAGGGAACGACGATCTCACAGCCGGGTTCTACCTTGGCACCACGGCTGACCTTACCGACCATGCCATTCATATATATAATGTATACACCGCTCTTACGTGCGTTTTGTGCGAAGCCACCGGCTGCGTCGAGATAGTGGTGGACGCTCTCCCCGCGCTCATAGCTGACCGTGTTGGGATACATCACGGCACCGTTGATCTTCACCGTCGCTGTGTACGATGGGATGAGAAGGCGGTCACCGGCACGCAGGATGATGTTGGCGTCGCTCTTCGGATCTTTCAGAGCCTTGTCCAGTTCGATGCCGACAGGATAGGTGTTGGGTACCTGGAACTTTTCAAGTTGCTTTTGTAGCGTCTCGTCTGAGTTTTGCATGATGCCGTTATTGTTGCTGTTGACGGCCAACTGCATGAGCTGCTGGCGCAATTGCTCTTGTTGCATCTTGAAAGCGGCTTCCATTCGTGTGCGTTCTGCCTCATTGGGCACGCGCATGATGCGAGCCCCCTTGATATAAGCGTCGGGAGCGACACCGCCGGCCATCTTCACCAAGTCGGTCAATCGCATGTCACGGTAGGCCATGGTATAGGATCCGGGGAACATCACCTTGCCGTCGACCACGACATTCTGCTGCTCGCTGTAGGCGGGACTGCGGCGTACATACACCTCATCGAAGGGTTGGAGCACGAAGCCCGGCTCTCCGTCGACGACGAATCCGTCTTTCAGAGCAAAACTATAGGTTTGGGCGATGATGCTGTCGGTAGTCAGTGCCTTTGGGTCAGAGACGCGGCGGGCTACGTCGACCTTCACCGTTGAAGCCGTCTCCTTGAGTCCGCCTGCTTGGAGCACGAAGTCCTCAAGTGTCTCGTTGTCGGCATATTTATAGATGCCGGGGTAGTTAACCTCACCGTTGATGGTGATGGTGCGTTCGGTCATGGCTTCTTCCTTGGAGGGGATGAAGAGCACATCGTTTTCTTTCAGTGGGATGTCGGCGACGCGCCCGCTCATGATGCCCTCGACGTCTACGGCGATGACGCGCAGCGTGCGGTCGGCATTCATGCGGTGCATGACGGCACGGGCTGTGAAGGCCTGCTCGGTGAGGCCCTCAGCATGCTGGATGAGTGTGCGCACGCTGTTAATGCCGGCACCGAGCTGATACATACCCGGATGGAAGACGGCTCCCTTGATCTCTACCGTGTTTTGATAGCGAGGCAGGATAGAGTCCACGCTGACGCTGTCGCCGTCGGCCACGCGGAATGAGCTCATGTCAAACTCCTCAACATTGTACACGGCATACTCACGCCCTGTCTTGCGGTTAACGCGCACCGCCTTCTTATAGGCATCGCCTGTGAAGCCGCCGGCATAGCGCAACAGGGTCTCAATGCTTTCGTTGCGCTTCATCTCGTAGTACATCGGCCGTTTGACCTTACCGGTGATATTGACCAGGCAGTCATAGGGTCCCACGATGATGACATCGCCGTCGTTGAGGCGTACGTTGCCCGTCATCTTGCCGTTGAGGATATAGTCGTAAATGTCGCAGACGCTGATGAGGCGGCTGTGACGATAGATCTTGATGTTGCGCAGCGTACCGAGGTCGTTGGTGCCGCCTGCCATGTAGAGTGCGTTGAACACGCTGGCGAAGGCCGAGAGGGTGTATGTACCCGGAGTGACAACTTCTCCCATGACGTTGACAGTGACGGTGCGCGTCTGTCCGAGTGACAGCTTGATGCGGCTGCTCTGGTAGCGGGCACCAAGCTGAGAGCGGATGCGTGCGGTGGCCTGAGCCACGGAGAGTCCGCCAACGTGGATGGGGCCGAAGTTCTCAATGACGATGTCACCGTCGGGGCTTACCGTGGCGGTGATGCTTCGCTGTGAGGCGCCATAGACGTCAATGTTTACCGCGTCGCCCGGTCCGAGCCGATAGTTCTGCGGCGTAGCGATATTCATGATGGGCTCAAAGCTGAGGTTTTTGTTCGAGAAAATATCACGACCGAAGACCTTATGCTTGTCTCTGCGCTGCTGTTCAAGCAATTGCTTGAGCAGCGTGGTGGTGTCCACGGGTACCATGTTGCTGACTTCCTGCTGCATCTGTTGGAAATCTTGGTCGTTCTCGTCGTAAGATCCTTGCCATTGGGTGTTGCCCTGAATGCGGCCAGAGGTAGTAGCGTTGCGCTGCTTGTCGTACTGTTCGGCTTGTGCCTTTGTCAATTTGGTTTTTCCATTACTCTTTCTCAGCCGGCTTTCCGTTGTTGTGGTTTCGGTGGCGTTTCCAAATCCTTTACCTTTAGCCTGTTGTTCATAAGTGCGTCTTACCCTTCTGATCTGCGAGATGTCCACACCGCTCTGCATCAGGTGTGTGACGATCTGCGCCTGCGATGTACCGCGGGCAGCCTCATGCTGCACATAGTCTGCCACCTGTGAGTCAGTCATAGACGACTGAGCGCAGATAGAGAGTGGAGTCATCAGTAGCAGGGCAAGTCCCAGGAGTATCTTTTTCATGTTATATATTCTGACTTTTTTATGTTTATAAACTCATTTTTTGCAAGAATATTGCATGGTTACAAAGGAGATTTATCCATTGTAGGTCTTTTTAGACTACAAAGGTACAATAAAAAGTTTATAGCGACAATTATTTGGGGAAGAAACAAAGAATATGGCTTAACTCACACAGAGACTCAGAGACACTGAGGTCTATAGTTAAGCCTCAGTGTTGATATCGTCTTGACTTACTGACGTAGACTAAAATTATAATTATAGTTAATTACATTTTGTAGTATGGAAATATATTCATAACTTTGCAAAGAATATCATTTGGGGTTGACTGGATTTGACAGCAGGCTGAGATGGTACGTAAGCACGCAGAGCCTCGTTGGCTAGCTCTTTAATCTGAGTGAACAAAAATTTAATTGGCGAAAACAACTACGCTCTCGCTGCCTAATCGAAGTACAGTAGATTACTGGCTTAATCCCGTCATTAGATGATGGGACGAGACATCGCTCCAAGGATGTGGTTCCGAATCTGAGGGTCAGGCGGTGCAGATAAATCGGAAATAGTCTTGTTGGGCTTCGACAGCAGGATGAAATTTTAGAGGCTAAGGCGCCGGTTGGTGGTTCAGGTCTTGCCGTCGCACGAAAACCAAAGGCTGGAATAAACGTGTAGAAAGCGTATGGTTTCCCTGTTTGGACGTGGGTTCGAATCCCACCAGCTCCACTAAAAAAGCCTCACCCCTTAGGGGCTGTGTCAAAAGTCAGATTTTGGCCCAGCCTATCATAAATTAGGCAGCTA